>Ga0154534_1195_pt4 | contig 13799 bp, 13 predicted proteins | sample RifGroF1_FD_105677 | JGI IMG/M metagenome (GOLD analysis project Ga0154534, IMG submission 105677) | Rhodobacteraceae bacterium GWF1_65_7 | reverse complement strand
CGGGCAGGAACACCGCTGCATCGCGCGCCATCATCCGCGCCTCGATCAGCAGCGCCCCCCACAGCTTGCGCGCCTCCCACCAGCGGTCATAGGCGGCATTGTTGCGAAACCCCAGGAACAGCGACAGGGCCACGCCGAACAGAGCAAAGGGTGTGCTGTTCAGATGCGGCAGCGGAAACACCAGCCTGTCCCACAGCAGAACCGCCGTCGCCACCAGCACGGCAAAGCCAAGCTCTCCGGCGATCTGCGGCAAGACAGAGCCGCGCAGGGCAAACATCAGGTCAAGCGGGCTGGGTTTGTCGCGGATGATCATCAGGCTACCGACCGTATCTTGCACATGGGCAAAGCCTTAAGCCGCCACCGTGGCAGGGGGAAGGGGCGCCGGCGGCCCGCAGGCCGATCTGCCCCAAGGGCCTGCAAGGCCACGGCCTGCCTTTACCTTGCCCAAATATTCTCAGGGGGTGAATTGCCGCAGGCAAGAGGGGGCGCGAGCGCCCCCTGCTTGGCCAGAGACCAGAGCCGGGGGATCAGAGCCGGGCGATCAAAGCGCGCGCCAGCCGATATCGCGGCGGCAGAAGCCTTCGGGCCAGTCGATCGCATCCACCATGGCATAGGCCCGCGCCTGCGCGTCACTCAGGGTCTCGCCCCTTGCTGTCACGTTCAGCACCCGCCCGCCGGTGGCGATGATCGCGCCATCCCGCGCGGCGGTGCCCGCATGGAACACCATGTTGCGGCTGTCTTCGGGCAGGGCATCCAGCCCCTTGATCTGCGTGCCCTTCACATAGGCGCCGGGATAGCCCTGCGCCGCCATCACCACCGTCACCGCATGGTCATCCGCCCAGTTCGCCCGCACCTCGCCCAGCCGCCCCTCGGCGCAGGCCTGCAACAGATCCAGCGCCTGCGCGCCCAGCCGCATCATCAGCACCTGACATTCCGGGTCACCGAAGCGGCAGTTGTATTCCACCAGACGCGCGCGGCCATCCTTGATCATCAGCCCGGCGTACAGCACGCCCTGATAGGGCATCCCCCGGCGCGACATTTCGCGGATGGTGGGCAGCACGATCTCGTCCAGCGCCGCCTGCGCGATCGCATCGGTCAGCACCGGGGCAGGGGAATAGGCGCCCATGCCGCCGGTATTGGGGCCGGTGTCGCCATCGCCCACCCGCTTGTGATCCTGCGCCGTGCCGATGGGCAGGGCATCCACCCCGTCGGTCAGGATGAAGAAGCTGGCCTCTTCCCCCTCCATGAATTCCTCGATCACCACTTCGGCGCCCGCCGCGCCGAATTCGCCGCCGAACATGTCGTCGATGGCGTCCAGCGCCTCGGCCTCGGTCATCGCCACGATCACACCCTTGCCCGCCGCCAGACCATCGGCCTTGACAACGATGGGGGCGCCCTGCGCGCGGATGTAATCCTTGGCGGGGGCCGCTTCGGTAAAGCGGGCATAGGCGGCGGTGGGGGCGGCGCAGGCATCGCAGATCGCCTTTGTGAAGGCCTTCGATGCCTCCAGCTGCGCGGCATCTGCCGAAGGCCCGAAGGTCAGGATGCCCGCGGCGCGGGTGGCATCGGCCACACCGGCGGCCAGCGGCGCCTCCGGGCCGACGATCACGAAATCAACCGCCTGTTCCGCGCAGAAGGCCACCACTGCGGCACCATCCAGAATATCCAGGTTCGCACATTCCGCCAGCTGTGCAATGCCCGCATTGCCGGGCGCCACGATCAGCCGGTCGCATTTCGGGTTCTGGCTGATCGCCCAGGCCAGCGCATGTTCCCGCCCGCCGCCGCCGAGAATGAGGATGTTCATCGGATCGCCCCTGTATCTGCCAAGGCCTGTATCTGCCCAGGCCTGTGTCTGCCGGAATTGGAGATAGGGCCTGATAAAAGCCGGACGGCGGCGTTGCAAGCCGCTTGGCCCGGACTTCATGCCCCGCAGGGCAGGGGCCGCCAAAAAGTGCAGCCCTGACCATATTCCTGCCATCACCCGATGCAGAATGGGGGCTATTGAAAGCCTCATTCAGCATCGGAAATTATCATGCTTCTGAAATCTCTTGTCATCGCCACAACCCTGCTTGTGCTGACACTTTCCGCCGCAATCTCTGGCCCCGGGGCAAAGGGCCGCGCCGCATCGCTGCATTTCGGGGTGGCGATGGCATCCCCGGCCGGGAACTGATCCGCCCACCCGCCTGTGACTTGCGCGGCGCCGTCCTCTGGGGCAGAACCCTCCCATGGACCTGTTCGAAGACCCCGCCCCGCAGAACCCGCCTTCGGGCAATCAGCCCGAATATACCGTGTCGGAGCTTTCCGGCGCGGTGAAACGGGTGATCGAGGGTGAATTCGGCCTTGTCCGCGTGCGCGGCGAAATCGGCCGGGTCAGCCGGCCGGCTTCGGGCCATATGTATTTCGATCTGAAGGATGACCGCAGCGTGATCGCCGCGATCAGCTGGAAGGGGCAGGTGGCCAAGATGCAGGTCCGCCCCGAAGAGGGGATGGAGGTTGTGGCCACCGGCCGGATGACCACCTTCCCCGGCCAGTCGAAATACCAGCTGATCGTCGAGGATGTGGCGCCCGCCGGGGCGGGGGCTCTGATGGCGATGCTGGAAAAGCGCCGCGCCGCCTTGCAGGCCGAAGGCCTGTTCGATCCGGCGCGCAAACAGCCCATTCCCTATCTGCCGCAGGTGATCGGTGTTGTCACCTCGCCCTCGGGGGCGGTGATCCGCGATATCCTGCACCGGCTGCGCGACCGCTTTCCGCGCCATGTGCTGATCTGGCCGGTGGCGGTGCAGGGGCAGGATTGCGCGGCACAGGTGGCCGCCGCCATCCGCGGCTTCAATGCGCTGGAACCGGGCGGCGCCATTCCGCGCCCCGATCTCTTGATCGTGGCGCGCGGCGGCGGGTCGCTGGAAGATCTCTGGGGCTTCAACGAAGAAATCGTGGTGCGCGCGGCCGCGGCCAGCCGCATCCCGCTGATTTCCGCCGTGGGCCATGAAACCGACACCACGCTGATTGATTTTGCGGCGGATCGCCGCGCGCCCACCCCCACGGCAGCTGCGGAAATGGCGGTGCCGGTGCGGCTGGAACTGCTGGCGCAGGTGGATGGCATGGGGGCCCGCATCGGTCAGGCCACAGTCCGGGGCCTTGGCCTGCGCGGCCAGCGGCTGCGCGATCTGGCCCGCGCCCTGCCGCGCCCCGAAACGCTGACCGGCACGGCAGCGCAGCGGCTGGATGCCGCGACCCAGCGTCTGGCCGGGGCGCTTGGCATGGCGGTGGCGAAAAAGCGTGGCGCTTTCGAATCCCGCGCCGCGGGCCTGCGCCCCGATGCGCTGCGCGCCCTGATCCTGCGCCGTGCCGATCAGCTTGATTCGCGTTTTACCCGGCTGGGCAGCGGTGCCGACCGCCGGCTGGACCGCAGCCGCGCCGCGCTGGACAAATGGGCCTCGCGCCTTGATCCCGCATTGGCGCGCCTGCTGGCCGGTGCCGCCGCCGATGTGGCCAAGGGGCGCGACCGGCTGGCGCTGCTGGATCGCCGCCTGCAGGCCGCCCCCGCCCGCCGTCTGGCCCAGCTGGCCGAACGGCTGGAATCGCTGGACAGGATGCGCCAGACTCTGGGCTATGGCGAAACGCTGAAACGCGGTTATGCCGTGGTGCGCGGGGATGGTGCCGTGGTCACCACACAATCCGCCGCCGCGCAGGCCAGCGTGCTGGAGATCGAATTTCAGGATGGCCGCCTGACCCTCGGCGCGCCACCCTCAGCCAGCCCACCCCCGACCGAGACAGCGGCAGAGCCGTCACCCAGACCGAAATCCCGCAAGACCAAACCGCCGGAACAGGGCAGCCTGTTCTGAGCGGCTAAACCCCCACATCCGGCCCGGGGCAGCGCAGCGGCTCATCGCTTTGTGCCACTTCGGAAAGCTCTGTTCCGGCCGGATCGCCCTCGAACTGCGCTTTCAGCCCGTCGCCCTCGCGCCAGAATTTCCAGCACTGCGGTGCCGAAGGGTCTTCATAGGCAAAGCAGATCATGTCCCGGTCTTCATACCAGCTGCCTTCCTTGCAGATGTCATCGGTAAAGGCCCAGATCACGCGGCGTCCCGGCAGATATTGTTCGGTGCCAAACACACCGCCCTCTGCGGCATAGGTCAGGGTGCGCCCGGTGGCATAGGCCTCGAATTCCGCCCCCGACATCGGCTCTTGCGCGAAGGCCGGGGCGGCGATGAACAGCAGGGGCAGGGCAAGGCGGGCAAGCATCGGCAACTCCGGGATACAGGCGTTTGGGGCAGAGTGGCAGAAGCCCGCGCCCTTGGCCATGCGCAGCTGCGTGAACACTCAGGCGTCAGGCAGCCACTTCTTCACATGTGGCCGCATCATCCGCCGCCAATGCGGCGGCGACAGCGCGATCACCGAACAGACCGGCAGCGAATATGGCAGCCAGGGCGCCTGATCCGGCGCTGGCAGCCGCAGCGCCGGATAGGGGCGCGACGGATGCGCATGATGGTCTGAATGGCGCGGCGCGTTCAGCATCAGCCCGGAGGATGCCCAATGCGGCGCGTTCCAGCTGTGCCTGTCGCCCACCGGCTCTGGCCGCCCGTCCGGCAGGATGCGGCGGCGCAGCCCGTAATGCTGCACATAATCCGACAGATACAGCTCTGCCGTGGCAAACAGCGCCAGCCCCGCCCAGACCGCCAGCCCCGCCCATCCGGCAATCGCGGCACCCGCCAGCAGACTTGCCCCCGCGCCCAGGATGTAGACGGCATAGGGATGCAGCCCCCGCCGCCCTTTGGCCCGCAACGCAGCCTCTGCCGCAAGGCCCGCGCGAAAGCTGCCCGGCCAGGCCCGCAGCAGAAAGCGGTAATAGCCTTCGCCGCTGCGCGCGCTGTTCGGATCGGCATCCGTCGCCACATGGCGGTGATGCACCAGCCGATGCGCCGACACATGGTGCCCGTTCAGCAAGCTGGCATAGATCGCCACACCCAGCCGGAACAGGCCCTTGCCACCCCGATGGATCAGCTCATGCGCGGCGGGGTTCGACACCTGGCCGAAGAACTGCCCAAATCCAAGAAACAGCAGCACCCGGCCCGCGGTCGAAATCCCGCTGTCACCCGCAATCGCCCAGACGGCCAGCGGCAGCGCCGCCAGATGGCACAGGGCCAGCACCACCAGCAGCGCATCCGCCGCCGGAAACTCTGCCCCTTCTGGGGCATCGGCGGCGGTGATCCGCATCAGATGGTCCAGCACGGCGGTCAACAGGCCGATCGCCACCACCCCGGGCAGCACCCACAGCCCGCCCAACGCCGCCCCGGCCAGCAGCAACGCCAGCGGCAGCAGCGTGGCCAGCGCGAACAGCAGCATCGGCGGCAGGATCTGGGCACGGGCAAAGGCGCGGGGCATGGGGTCACCGGAACGGATTTCAGCACGATGATCCTAGCACGCCCGCCGTGGCCTGCCAGCGCGCATTGGCCCTTGGCCCTTCCATCCGGCGCCTGAAACGACTAGGTGGGAAAGGAAATTCCCATCCGGTGGCGCCCATGTCCTTCTTCAAGAAACTGAAAGACCGGATGTTCCGGTCTTCCGACAAGATCGGGGCCGGCCTCGATGCGCTGGTGGAGGATGCGGCACCCACCGCCGCCGCCGCGCAACCAGAACCGGCCAAACCCGGCCTGATCGGGCGCCTGCTGGGCCGCGAGGCGGACGAGCCGAAGCGGATCATGGATGATGCCATGCTCGAAAGCCTCGAAGAGCTGCTGATCGAAGCGGATATGGGGGTGGATACCGCAACGCGCGTCGCCGCCAATATCGCCGAAGGTCGCATGGGCCGCCGCATCGGCACCACAGAACTGAAGGATGCGCTGGCCGCCGAAGTGGCGCGCATCATGGGCCCGGTGGCCCGTCCCATGCCGCTTTACCCCAAACGCCCGCAGGTGGTGCTGGTGGTGGGGGTCAATGGCTCGGGCAAGACCACGACCATCGGCAAGCTGGCCTCGCAGTTCAAGGCGGCGGGCAAGACGGTGGTGATCGCCGCAGGCGATACCTTCCGTGCGGCGGCGGTGGAACAGCTGCAGATCTGGGGCCAGCGCGCCGGGGTGCCGGTGCTGACGGCGCCTGAAGGCTCCGATCCCGCCAGCCTCGCCTTCGATGCCATGACCCGCGCGCAGGAAACCGGCGCCGATCTCTTACTGATCGACACGGCAGGCCGGTTGCAGAACCGCGCCGACCTGATGGAGGAACTGGCAAAGATCGTCCGCGTCATCCGCAAGAAGGACGAAACAGCCCCGCACAATACCCTGCTGGTGCTGGATGCCACCACCGGCCAGAACGCCGTTCTGCAGGTGGAAATCTTCCGCAAGATCGCCGATGTCTCGGGCCTGGTGATGACCAAGCTCGACGGCACCGCCAAGGGCGGCGTGCTGGTGAGCCTGGCCGACAAGTTCGGCCTGCCGATCCATGCCATCGGCCTTGGCGAGCAGATCGACGATCTGGCGCCCTTCGATCCCGAAGATTTCGCCCGCGCGCTGGTCGGCCTGTCTGACTGACCGGCCCATGTTATTTCCGGCCTTGATCTTCCCGTTGTCCAAATATCCTCGGGGGGCGCGGGGGGCAGAAAGCCCCCCGTCTGCCTCGGCCACCTCGCGATGAGCGCTTGGCTCGTCTCGCTGGAAGGCACGCCCGCCGGGCATGACCTTGCTCTGGCGCTGGCGCTGCTGGCCGCCGTTCTGCACGCCCTGTTCGGCGCGCTGCAGAAGGGGCGGCACGATCCCTGGCTGTCGCGCGCCGCGATCGACGGCTGCTATGCGCTGATCGCCTTGCCCTTCGCGCTGTTCGTGGTGCCCTGGCCCGAGCCGCATATGTGGCCGATCTTCGCGGGCGCCTTTGCCATCCATGCCGTCTACAAGCTGCTGCAGGCGATGACCTATGCACGCGGTGCCTATACGGTGGTCTATCCGGTGGTGCGCGGCACCGGGCCGCTGGTCACGGTGTTCTTTGCAGGCCTTGTCTTCGGCGAAAGCTTCGCCCCCGGCCAATGGGCCGGGGTGGCGCTGCTTTCGGGCGGTATTCTGGGTCTGGCGACCTGGAACCTGCGCCACAGCACCATGCAGCGGGACACCATGGGGCCTGCGCTGATCTTTGCGGCGCTGACCGGGGTGATGGTGGCAGGCTATACCACCTATGATGCCTTCGGCATCCGGGCCACCGCTGATCCGTTCACCTTTCTGGCCTGGTTCTTCCTGATCGACGGGATCCTGATGCCGGTGCTGACCTTCCGCCGCTGGCGGCGGCTGCCCGCCGAAGAGATACGGCCGCTGCTGCAGCGGGGTGTCATCGGCGCCTTCACCGCCTATTTCAGCTTTGGCGCCATCATGCTGGCCACAAGGCTGGACAAGGTGGGCGAAGCGGCGGTGCTGCGCGAAACCTCGACCGTGTTTGCCGCCTTGATCGGCTGGCTGGTTCTGGGTGAAAAGGTGGGGCGCGTGCAGGCGGGCCTCATGGCGGTGATCGCGGCGGGCGCGGTCATGGTGGAATTTCTGGGCTAGGATGGGATGATGGCGGAACGCAAACTGAGCGGCTGGGTCAAGGCCGCGCTGGAATACGGGCCGATCCTGGCCTTTTTCATCGGCTATGTCCGGCTGAAGGATCAGGTCTTCCTGATCAACGGCACCGAATATTCCGGCTTTCTGGTGGTGACGGCGGCCTTCATTCCGCTGATGGTGATCTGCACCGGGCTGATCTGGGCGCTGACCGGCAAGCTGTCGAAAATGCAGCTGGTGACGGTGGTGCTGGTGGTGGTCTTCGGCGGACTGTCGGTCTGGCTGCAGGATGAACGCTTCTTCAAGATGAAGCCCACGATGATCTATCTGTTCTTCGCCGCCGCTTTGGGCTTTGGCCTGATGCGCGGGCAAAGCTATCTGCAATCCCTGATGGGCGAGGCGCTGCCGATGCGCGATGCAGGCTGGATGATCCTGACCAAACGCATCGCCTTGTTCTTCCTGGCGCTGGCCGTGGCGAACGAGGCGGTCTGGCGGCTGTTTTCCACCGATGCCTGGGTGAATTTCAAGACCTTCGGCCTGACGGCGGCGCTGTTTCTGTTCTTCCTGACGCAAGGGCGCCTGCTGCAGACATATGGCATCCCGAAGGAAGGGCAGGAGTAATGGGCCATGGCACATGAGGGATCCTGTCTCTGTGGCGCCGTGCGCTTTACCGTGGCGGCTGACCTGCCGCCGGTGACCGCCTGCCACTGCACACGCTGCCGCAAGTTTTCCGGCCATGTCGAAGCCTCGGCCGATGTGCCCAAAGCCGCGCTGGCGGTAACCGGGGCCGAACATCTGGGCTGGTATGCGTCAAGCGAGAAGGTGCGGCGCGGCTTCTGCAGGATCTGCGGATCCTCGCTGTTCTTCGACCCGCCCCACCGCGACTGGATCGGCGTGTCGATGGGGGCCTTTGACACGCCCACCGGCACCCGTCTGGCACAGCATATCTTCGTGGCCGACAAGGGCGATTACTACGACATCACCGACGGACTGCCCTGCAACGATCAGTGACCGCTTCGGCCGGTTGCTGAATTGCGCGCCTGCGGCGCAAGTCTTTCCTCTCGGGCCCCGGCCTTGCGGCCGGTGCCCTCGGGTCTGCCTCCGGCGGGGGTATTTGCCGCCAAGAGGAAGATCAGCGCCGGAACAGGGTTTCCATCGCCTGCTTGTCCATCTGCGGCTGGCGCGCCTCGGCGGCCACCGCGCGGCCCTTGGCGAAGGCCAGGCGTTCGCCAAGCGCCTTGAGCCAGCGGGCGAGGTTCGGCTTGTCGTCCAGCGTCTGCTGCTGGCCTTCCCAGCCCATCGCCCAGGGCCAGATGGCGATATCGGCGATGGTCAGCGCATCGCCGGTGACAAAGGCGCGCCCCTCCAGCTGGCGGTCCAGCACGCCGTACAGCCGCGCCACCTCGCGGCGGTAGCGGTCCTGCGCATAGGGCAGCACCTGCGGCGGGTCCATCTGCGGGGCATATTTCAGGAAGTGATGCGCCTGACCCGCCATCGGCCCCACGCCGCCCATCTGCCACATCAGCCATTGATCGGTGGCGATCCGGTCGCGTTCGGTGGCGCCATAAAGCCTGCCGGTCTTGCGCGCCAGATATTGCAGGATCGCGCCGCTTTCGAAGATGGCGATCGGCGCGCCATCCGGGCCTTCCGGATCGACAATGGCGGGCATCCGGTTGTTCGGTGCGATCTGCAGGAATTCGGGCTTGAACTGGTCGCCCGCGCCGATATTCACCAGCTTCACCGCATAGGGCAGGCCGAGTTCCTCCAGCGCGATGGAGATCTTGTGGCCATTCGGCGTGGGCCAGTAATACAGGTCGATCATGGCGGTTCCCTTGCTTTTGGCTGCGGCGCCCTGCCGCAGTCTGGACGGTTGCAGGATCGCCGTCACCCGCCCGGTTTGCAACCGGCTGCGGTTGTTTCATCCTGACAGGTTTGTGATCGCCCGTGATCTGCTTTCGGCCATCTGACCACCGCCGCCCTGAAACTTTCGGTTGCAGGCTTTCGTAGCTTTCGCCGGTGAGGATGGTCGGGTGGCGGCCATCCGCAAATGGGAGATGACTTCGATGCCAAGCCAGAACTCCAAGGATGCGATCTTTACCTTTCCCTTCGTGCGGCCGCCGGTGTCGCGCGATCTGGGCGATGGGGATGACATGGTCACGGTTGCGGGCCTGCCGGGCCGCCAGGTGCGGCTGACCTTCACCAGCGCCGAAGTGGGCAATGGCATGGCGGTGGATTCCGGTCTGCTGGCAAATCAGGATGGCGATCTTGCGGTGCGGCTGCAGGTCGAAACCGTCAAGGGCGCGCTGAAGGGGGGCGTCAGCCGCTTTGATGACGAGGGCATCCGTTTTGTGGCGACGAAGGGATCGACCTTCGATGTGCGCGATCTGGTCAGCGGCACCGAGCGCGGCGATCTGTTCAAGATCGTGCAGCTGGGGTCGGCAGGGGATGACCGGATCAATTTCCTGGATGATGGCCGCAAGGTCTATGTCAATGGCGGCATGGGCGATGATCGCATCACCGGCGGGCGCAGTGCTGATTTTCTGGTGGGTGGTGCGGGCGATGACCGCCTTTATGGCGGCAGCGGCAATGACAGCTTCATTGGCGGCGCCGGGTCGGATGTGATCTTTGGTGGCAATGGCAAGGATACGGTGATCTTCGCTCCGGCCACGGACGGCATGGATCATGTCGATCTGGGCGCGGGCATGGATGTGGTTTCCGTCTCTGCCACCGCAGGCAGCCAGATCCGGCTGACCTTTACCAGCGCCGAAGTGGGCAATGGCATGGCGCGCGACAGCCGCACGATGACCAATCAGGATGGTGATCTGGCGGTGCGTCTGGCCCTGGAAGATGGCAGCGACATGCCGATGGATGTGGCAGGCCGCTTCGATGACGAGGGTATTCGCTTCGTCGCCAGTGCGGGCGCCACCTTCGATGTGCGTGATCTGGTCAGCGGCGCGGCGCGCGGCGATCAGTTCGGCGTGGTGGCTCTGGGCACCGATGGCACCGATATGTTCAACGAGCGGGCCTCGATGGTGAACACCTATGTCAATGCCGGGGCGGGCGACGACTGGCTGTATGGCGGCATGGGGAATGACTTCCTCGTGGGAGGCACTGGCAATGACTGGCTGTCGGGCCGCGAGGGCAACGATTCCATGCTGGGTGGCGCGGGCAATGACATTGCGGTGATCAACCTGCGCGACGGATCGTCGGATACCGCCGATCTGGGCGATGGCGCCGATATGGTCAAGGTGATGGCCGAGGCGAATTCGCAGGTGCGTGTGACCTTCACCAGCGCCGAAGTCGGCAATGGTCTGGCCACCGATGCGGGCACGCTGGCCAATCAGGATGGCGCGCTGGCCGTGCGCCTGCAGATGGAAGATGGCGCCGGGATGCCCGATGGCGCCATTTCGCGGGTGGATGACGAGGGGATCCGCCTGCGCGGCTCTGCCATGGTCACCTTCGATGTGCGCGATCTGGTCAGCGGTGCGGCGCGCGGCGATCAGTTCAAGGTGGTGCAGCTGGGCACCTTGGGCAATGATCAGTACGATGACCAGAAATCCCGCGAGGCCTTCTATGTGAATGCCGGGCAGGGGGATGACTGGGTTGCCACCGGCATGGGCCGCGATTTCCTCGTGGGGGGCGCCGGGAATGATACGCTCTGGGGCGGCAAAGGCGCCGATACCCTGCTGGGCGGTTCCGGCGATGACATGCTGAAAGGCGGCATGGGGGCGGATACCTTCCTCTTTGTCGGCTCCGATGGCGCCGATAATGTGGCCGATTTCACCTCGGGCGTGGACCGGATCGACCTGCGGTCCTTCGCGCCTGTCTCGGTGATGCAGGTGGCCGAAGCCGGTGGCATCCGTCTGGACATCGACCGCGAGGGCGATGGCGTGATCGACCAGACGATCCTGCTGCATGGCGTCAGCGCGCTGGGGATGAACGATATCCTCATGTGATCTGTCGGATCGGCCAGGCCCGGCCTTGAACGCATCCGGCCTGACCGCATCCTGTGACCCTATCTGACACGGTCTTTGGCGGGGCGCGCGGTTGACCGCGCCCCGCCAAAGGCGTATCCCCACACCGTGGCGCTTTGTGACCGGATTGCGGGCCACGTTAAACAAACCGCTAAAAGGGTGAGGGACGCGAGCCCCGAAGCCTATGGTCTTCGGGGTTTTTCTATGGCCGAGGGGCAGGCATGAGCAAGGATTGGAAAACGCGCACGACACTGGTGCATGAGGGCAGCCGCCGCAGCCAGTATGGCGAGATGGCCGAGGCCATCTTCCTGACGCAGGGCTTCGTCTATCCCACCGCCGAGGCGGCCGAAGCGCGTTTCGTGAAGATCGAGGGCGACGAATTCATCTACGCCCGTTACGGCAACCCGACCACCCGCATGTTCGAAGAACGCATCGCGGCGCTGGAAGGCACCGAAGACGCCTTTGCCACCGCCTCTGGCATGGCGGCCGTGAATGGCGCGCTGGTGTCCTTGCTGCGCGCGGGCGATCATGTGGTCTCGGCGCGGGCGCTGTTCGGGTCGTGCCTTTATATCTTGGAAGAAGTGCTGGGCCGCTACGGGGTCGAAGTCACCTTCGTCGATGGCGCCGATCTGGATCAGTGGCGCGCGGCGATGCGGCCGGGTGTGACCAAGGCGGTGTTCTTCGAAAGCATGTCGAACCCGACGCTGGAACTGGTCGACATCCGTGGCGTGAGCGAGATCGCCCATGCCGCAGGCGCGCTGGTGATCGTGGACAACGTCTTCTCGACCCCGATCTTCTCGCGCGCCGTGGATCTGGGCGCCGATGTGGTGGTCTATTCCACCACCAAACATATCGACGGGCAGGGCCGCGCGCTGGGCGGCGTGGTCTGCGGCACGGCGGAATATATCCGCAAGGTGCTGGAACCCTACATGAAACACACCGGCGGCTCGATGAGCCCCTTCACCAGCTGGATCATGCTGAACGGCATGGCGACGCTGGACCTGCGCTGCCGCGCCATGGCCGAAAGTGCCTTGAAAGTGGCCGAGGCGCTGCAGGGCGATGACCGGCTGTCGCGCGTCATCTTCCCGGGTCTGGCCAGCCATGCGCAGCATGATCTGGCCATGGCGCAGATGTGCTCGGGCGGCACCATGGTGGCCTTCGACATCAAGGGCGGCAAGGAAGCGGCCTTCCGCTTCATGAATGCGCTGGAGATCATCAAGATCTCCAACAATCTGGGCGATGCCAAATCCATCGCCACCCATCCGGCCACCACGACGCATCAGCGCCTGCCGCAGGATCAGAAAGACAGCCTGGGCATCACCCCCGGCCTGATCCGCCTGTCTGTCGGGCTGGAAGATGCGGGCGACCTGATCGCCGATCTGAACCGCGCGCTTGCGGCGATCTGACCGCCCGGCTGTGACGTTGAGGGGGGGGCGCTCGCGCCCCCCACGGCCTTCGGCCTCCCCCCTGAGGGTATTTGGTCCAAGAGGAAGACACAGGCGCGCGATCTGCCCCTTCCTCTTGGACCAAATACCCTCGGGGGTGAATTGGCCGCCAGGCCAAGAGGGGGCGGAAGCCCCCTTTCTGTTTTGACGATCTGGCTTTTCCGTTGCGCGTGGGTGATCCGGTGTCGCCTTTGGCCCGTAATACTGCGCGAAGGGTTGGATATGGTGACGGGAAAGGCCATATCTTGCACCGCAGCCTGCACAGGGGACGCGCAATGAATATCCATACGCCGGACATCGACCGGAAGCCCAGCCGTGAAGAGGCCGAAGCCGCATTGCGGCTGTTGCGGAAATGGGCGGGCAAAGCCACCGATTCCGAAATCGCGGCTGTTGATCCGGCGGCAAAGGCATTGCTGGACGGGGCGCAGGCCACCAGCTATCCCGAACTGAGCCGCGACTATCCGGCGGATTTTGTCGCCGACAGCAGCTATCGCGCCACATTGCCCGATCTGCAGAACGGGCCCTCCAGCCTGATCCGCGGCGCGCAAAGGCAGATCCAGCATGTGGGCATTTCCAACTTCCGGCTGCCGGTGCGCTATCGCACCCGCGACGCGGGCGAGGTGATGCTGGAAACCTCGGTGACCGGCACAGTCAGCCTCGAGGCGGAAAAGAAGGGCATCAACATGAGCCGCATCATGCGGTCCTTCTATGCCCATGCCGAACGCGCGTTCAGCTTCGAGGTGATCGAACAGGCGCTGGAAGATTACAAACGCGATCTGGAAAGTTTCGATGCCCGCATCCAGATGCGCCTGTCCTTCCCTGTCAAAGTGCCGTCGCTGCGGTCCGGCCTGTCGGGCTGGCAG
>Ga0154534_1021_pt2 | contig 13951 bp, 10 predicted proteins | sample RifGroF1_FD_105677 | JGI IMG/M metagenome (GOLD analysis project Ga0154534, IMG submission 105677) | Rhodobacteraceae bacterium GWF1_65_7 | reverse complement strand
AAATGCCCTGGCACAGGCAGGACGTATCGCTGCAGCGCGCGGGGTCGGCGTGTCCGAAGTCCGCAGCCTGATCGAAGGGCGCATCGCGGATCGAACGCTCTGGCTTTATGGTGCGCCGCGCGTGAATGTGCTGGAAACCAACCTCGCCCTTGATGCGGCTTTTCCGCCATCATCCGGGGGTGCAGAAGGAACGCCGACCGAATGACCCTGGACGCCGACATTCGCCCTTCCCCCGACGCCCTGCTGACACAGGCCGCGCGGGAGGGGCGTGGGCGGCTGAAGATCTTCATCGGTGCGGCCCCGGGCGTCGGCAAGACATGGGCCATGCTGGATGATGCACAGCGCAAGCAGGCCGCGGGAGTCGATGTCCTTGCCGCCCTGATCGAGACACATGGCCGGGCCGAGACACAGGCAAAGCTGGCGGGCCTGCCGCAACTGGCCCGCAAACCAGTGATCTACAAGGGCCGCGCCCTGACCGAAATGGATCTGGACGGTCTGCTGGCCCGGCGCCCGGCGCTGGCGCTGATCGACGAGCTGGCCCATACCAATGCGATCGGCGGACGGCATGAAAAGCGCTGGCAGGATGTGGAAGAGGTGCTGGCGGCGGGCATCGACGTCTTCACCACGCTGAACATCCAGCATATCGAGACCCTGAACGAAACCGTGGCCCGCATCACCGGCGTCCGGGTCCGGGAAACCGTGCCCGATCGTGTGCTGGAAATGGCCGACGAGATCGAGTTGATCGACATCCCGCCGGACGAACTGTTGGAACGCCTGCGGCAGGGCAAGGTCTATCCGCAGGATCAGGCGGCCCGCGCGCTGACCTCGTTCTTTGCCAAGGGCAATCTGACGGCGCTGCGCGAACTGGCCCTGCGCGCCGCCGCCGACCGGGTGGATGCCCAGCTGCGCGAACATATGGCGGCCAATGCCATTGTCGGCCCCTGGCCCACGCAGGAACGTATTCTGGTCTGCGTCAACGAAAGCCCCGCCGCGCGCGAGGCGATCCGGGTCGCCAAACGCAGTGCCGACCGGGCAAGGGCGGAATGGATTGCGCTGAATGTCACGCAGGCCGATACCGAAGCGCTGCCCGATGCCGACAAGGACCGGCTGGCAGGTACTTTGCGCCTGGCAGAACGGCTGGGGGCCGAACTGGCCACGCTGGAATCCGAACGCGACGTGGCACAGGCGATCCTGTCCTATGCCGCAGACCGCAATGTGCGGCGTATCGTGATCGGCCGCCCGCGCCCACGCAGGATCTGGTCGCGGCTGACGACCGAGGATGTGGCTGCAGGGCTGTTGCGCCAGTCCGCGCGGTTCGAGATCACGCTGGCCGCCGAACCGGATGAACGGGGGCAGCGGGCGGGGTGGCATCTGCCGCATCTCGGGCGTGAGCCGCTGGCCTGGGGCGAAGCGGCGCTGGCCGTGGGCCTTGCCTCGGCCTGCGCCTTTGCGGCTGAACAGCTTTTTCCGGTGGCCAGCCTGTCGGTGATCTATATGACCGCGGTGGTTGTGGTGGCCAGCAGACGCGGCCTTGGCCCGGCCATGGCCAGCGCCGTCCTGGGCTTTCTTGCCTATAACTATCTGTTCACCCATCCCCGCTTTACCTTCCACGTTTCCCATCGGGGCGAATTGCTGACCCTGGGGCTGTTTCTGACGGCCTCACTCATCACCGGCAATCTGGCCGCGCGGTTGCGGGCGCGGATCGACGCGCAGGCCAGCATCGCGGATCGCACCAACAAGCTTTACGATTTCAGCCGAAGGGTGGCCGCCGCCGCCACCGCCGATGATGTGATCTGGGCCTCGGTCAGCCATGTTGCCACCACGCTGCGCTGCGAGGCTGTGCTGCTGCGGCCCGGGCCTGCCGGGGATCTGCAGGTGGTGGGCGGCTTTCCCCCTGAAGACCAGCTGGATGTGCGCGATCAGTCAGCCGCCCAGTTTTCCTGGGAAAAGGGCGAACCTGCAGGCCGGGGGTCGGATACCCTGCCCACTGCACGGTGGTATTTCCTGCCGCTGTCCACCGGCGAGCGCAGATTGGGTATCCTGGGGATCGCCTATGCCGATGACCGCCAGTTTGCCCGGCAAGACCGCCGCTTGCTGGATGCGCTGGTGGACCAGATCGCGCTGGCCCTTGAACGGCTGCGGCTGACCGAAGAGCTTTCGGAAACCCGGCTGGCCTCTGAAACCGAGCGGTTGCGCACGGCCCTGCTGTCCTCGGTAAGCCATGACCTGCGCACCCCGCTTGTGACGATCATCGGTGCGGCAGGCAGTCTGGCCGATACGCCGGGCCTTCCAGCCGCTGCCCGCAAGGATCTGGCGGAAAACATCCGCGAAGAGGGCGAGCGGCTGGACCGCTATGTGCAGAACCTGCTCGACATGACCCGGATCGGCCATGGCGCGCTGAAGCTGCATCTGGCGCCGCTGGACATGGGCGAATTGATCGGTGCCGCCCGCCACCGGCTGCGCAGCCCGCTGCGCGCGCATCAGGTGGCAGCCGATGTGCCGGGCAGTCTGCCGCTGGTTCTGGGGGATGAAGTGCTGCTGGAACAGGTGCTGGTCAATGTGTTGGACAATGCCGCGAAATACGCCCCGGCAGGATCGGTGATTGCCATTTCCGCCCGACCGGCCGGGGCCAGGCTGGACCTGTCGATCACCGACAGCGGACCCGGAATTCCGCCTGCCGAACAGGGCCGCGTCTTCGACATGTTCTATCGCGTCACCGAAGGCGACCGCCAGCGCGCCGGAACCGGGCTTGGCCTTGCCATCTGCAAAGGCTTGACAGAGGCGATGGGCGGCACCATCCGGGCCGAAACCGCCGCACCAGACGGCACGGGCACGCGGATTGTGCTGTCGCTGCACCTCTTCAACCCCGCGACCGCCGCATGACACAGCCGACCCGTATTCTGGTGATTGATGACGAAGCCCCGATCCGCCGGTTTCTGCGCGTGCCGCTGGAGGCCGAAGGCCACAGCGTTCTTGAAGCCGCCACTGCCCGCGAGGGCATTCTGGCGGTGGCGCGTGAAGCCCCTGGCCTTGTGATCCTTGATCTTGGGCTTCCCGATGCGGATGGCCTGACTGTCCTGCAGGAAATCCGGGGCTGGAGCCAGGTTCCCGTGCTTGTGCTGTCGGTGCGTGCGGATGAGGCAGGAAAGGTTGCCGCTCTGGATGCCGGTGCACAGGATTACGTCGTCAAACCCTTCAGCATGAACGAACTTCTCGCGCGGATCCGCAGCCTGCTGCGGGACAGGGCCGGAGTGTCCACCCCGGCGGTGATCGCGGCCCAGGATCTGCGGATCGATTCCGCCAACCATAGCGTCACGCAATCGGGCCAGCCGCTTCACCTGACACGGCGGGAATTCGATCTGCTGTGGCTGCTGGCCAGCCATGCGGGCAGACTGGTGACGCAGGGCATGATCCTGAAATCGCTCTGGGGGCCGGCCCATGCCGAGGACAGCCAGTATCTGCGCGTCTATGTGCGGCAGTTGCGCCAGAAACTGGGGGATGACGCCGCCAATCCCCGCTACATCATGACAGAGCCGGGGATCGGCTACAGGTTTCTGGGATAAGGCAGGCTGTCGGGCGGCGAAGACATAGGTGGTATACTTGCGCTCCGACAGAGAGCTGGTCAGGAGGCCTCAAGTTCGGCTTTCGGCCAGCCCAGCAACTCGCCAATCCGCCGTATGTCCTGACAGTGCGATCTCAAGCGGCTGGCGCCATTTTCAGATCGGATGTTTGATGCGCAGGTTAACTGTCGATAGTGGGAACTGTTCTGCTGCAAAACTTGCTGTCACGCTACACCGACAGCTGCACAGGGTCGCTTTTCATGCCGCGCCGCCGCTGCGCCCACATTTTCCCCCTTGTAGACACAGCACCGCGCCGCTAAACCCGCCAACGGAGATGTGGCCGAGTGGTCGAAGGCACACCCCTGCTAAGGGTGCAGGCCCGGAAGGGTCTCGAGGGTTCGAATCCCTTCGTCTCCGCCACATGCCTTTGAAATCATTGGAAATTCCATGATTTCTGGTAGATACCAGCCAAAAAACCCGCCATCCTGATTGCGCTTGCTTGCTACTGGTTGCGAGTGTGTCAGGATATCGCCTTGTGTAGGGCTTTCCCGCCCTACGCTATGGAAAGTTCATACGGTCTCTGCCGAAAGGGAGGCACGCAGCCTGCATCTTGCCGAAGATCTTTTGCAAGGTAAGCAACTGACGCAGATTTCTATTGCCACACTGCCTTGCGGTGTTTCAAGGTTTAGCTCTACCTCTTGGGTTGTTTTGAAATGTATGTTTTGAAGTTTGCTGCATGGGGCAAAGCTGATCGTTTCTCTAGTGAATATCACCACCTTGCGCATCATTCTGCAGATGTTGCCGCTGTTTTTTCGGCGCTGCTGAGTCACCCATGCTGGCGAAACCGCGCCGAGTGCGCATTGGGACGAAGGCTGCGCGAAGATGAGATCGCCTGCCTTGCCGCGCTCGCCTTTCTCCATGACATCGGCAAGCTAGCGCCGGGATTTCAGGCCAAGGCCTGGCCTGAGGGCCATGGCCTGAGCCTGAGGGGGCATCTGGAATGTGGCTGGCTCTGGTCACATCTGCCACGTCCCGAAGCGCTGGATGGGGCAATCACCTATCTGGCAGCCTGGCCGGGGATAGGCGACTGGCTTGCCGCGATCTTGGCACATCATGGGCGGCCGGTTCCGGTTCCCGATCCAGGAAAGGCCGGTGCAGCCTTTCCTGTTCTGGCGGATTACGACTGGCGAGCCGAAGAGGCCGTGATGGGCAAGGCACTGCTGTCATGGTTCCCGGAAATAGCCACCGCACAGCCGCCGCCACCGGAGCCAACCTTTCTGCATTTCATCTGCGGGCTGCTGATTCTGGCCGACTGGATCGGGTCGGATCGCGGCGCCTTTCCCTTCATGGCACCGTTTCAGCCGGATTACTGGGAAACGGCACAGGCGCAGGCCGCGCGGCGTCTGGCGGAAATTGGGCTGGATGCCCGGCTGACGCTGAAGGCCGCCGTCAGCTGGCCGCTGATTTCTGATCATCCGGCACCACGCCCTGCGCAGCGGGCGGTGGGTGATATCTCGGCACATGAGCGCCTGATACTGCTGGAATCGGAAACCGGATCGGGCAAGACGGAAGCAGCGCTCTGGCGCTTTGCCGCGCTGGTAGCGGCGGGCGAGGTGGAGGCGCTTTACTTCGCGGTGCCGACACGGGCCGCGGCGCGGCAATTGCATGGTCGCGTGAATACCGCGCTCGGACGGATATTCGATCCGGCGCCAGAGGCGGTTCTGGCGATCCCCGGTCAGGTCATGGCAGGCGAGGCAAAGGGGCAGCGCCTGCCCGATTTCTCGATGCTCTGGGATGACGAACAGCAGAATCCTGCGCGTTGGGCGGCCGAACATTCCGCCCGATATCTGGCGGCGCAGGTTGCGGTTGGCACCGTCGATCAGGTGGCGCTTGGCGGGCTGCAGGTGAAGTATGCGCATCTGCGCGGCACCGCCCTGTCGCGCGGGCTGCTGGTGATCGACGAGGTGCATGCTTCGGACCCTTACATGACCGAGGTGCAGCGCAATCTGGTGCGCAGCCATCTGGGGTTGGGCGGGCATGTGCTACTGATGTCGGCCACATTGGGGGCGGCGGCACGGCGGCGCTGGCGGAACGAGACGCCCGCGGATCTGGCAACGGATACCGCGCTGGCCTATCCGGCAGTCTGGACATCGGCGGGGCTGCATCCGGTGGCCGCCGATCCTGACGGCGCCAAGGTGGTCACGGTGCAGGCGCAGGCAGGCTGGTCGGGCGCGGATGCGGCGGCGCTAGCCGTGCAGGCGGCGCGTCAGGGCGCGCGCGTGCTGGTAATCCGCAATACGGTGGCGCGGGCGCAGGAAACTTTTGCCGCCTGCCAGACCCAGGCCGCCGATCTGCTGCTAACAGTGAATGGCATCCCGACGCTGCATCACAGCCGTTTCGCTGCGGAGGATCGGGCCTTGCTGGACCATGCGGTCGAACAGGCCATCGGCAAGGACAGTGCCCTAGGGGGGCGGATCGTTGTCGGCACGCAGACGCTGGAACAATCATTGGACTTATGCGCTGACTTTCTCATCACCGACCTCTGCCCGATGGATGTTCTGCTGCAGCGTATCGGGCGGCTGCACCGGCACAAACGGCCACGGCCTGCCGGGTATCAGACAGCCCGGGCGGTGGTGCTGTGCCCGGAGGCCGGTCTTGATCCCCTGACGCGGGCGGCCGACAACGGGCTAGGCGCCTTTGCGGGCGGGCCGAGCCTTGCGGGGGTCTATGTCGATGTGCCGGGGCTGGCCGCGACGCTCGACCAGATCGAGACACGGCCCATCTGGCAGATCCCCGCGATGAACCGCCAGCTGGTGGAGGCCGCAACCCACCCCGATGCCCTGTCGGCGCTGGCCGAGGCGCGGGGTTGGCAGTCCTATTACCAGCGCGTGACCGGCAAGGCTCTGGCCGAGATGCGGACGGCTGGGCTGGTGCTGCTGGATCGCGGGAAGCCGCTGGAATGCTTTCCGGATGAAGAAAAGATCCGCACCCGGCTGGGCGAGGAGGGCGTGGTGCTGCGTCTACCGCCCGGCACTCTGGGCGCCTTCGGCACGCCGATCACCCGGCTCGCCCTGCCGACCCATTGGTCACGCGGGCTGACGGGGGAGGAGATGGTTTACGTCGAAAAAGGCCCGCCGATGACGATCACCGTTTCCCAGCTGACCATGCCCTACGGTTTCGCTGGTCTGGGACAAGGAGCGAAACATGACACATGATCTGCTGCATGAACCGCTGATCCAGACCGATCGGGGATGGCACAGCCTTCCCGGTCTGCTGGCGGCGATGGCGCGGGGCGAGGTGCAGGGCTTTCCCGCGCTGCGCCCACATCAGCGCCCGGCCTGGCACATGTTCCTGGTGCAGCTGGCCGTGCTGGCGCTGGATGCGGCCGGGCGGCGAGATCTGCCGCTGGTTGAGGAGGACTGGTGCGCCGCCCTGCGCGGGCTGACCTCTACCTTTCCGGGGGATGAGCCTTGGCATCTGCTGGGTGCGGACAGTCGCCTGCCCGCCTTTCTGCAACCAGCCGATCCCGGCGGGTTGAAATGGTCGGGCGTCGCCACCCCCGATGCGCTGGACATGCTGATCACCTCGCGCAACCACGACATCAAGCGCGAGATCGCCCGGCAGGCTGCGCCGCAGGACTGGATCTTTGCGCTGGTCAGCCTGCAGACGATGGAGGGGTTTGGCGGCGCCGGAAACTATGGCATCGCCCGAATGAACGGCGGATCGTCATCGCGGGTATTGCTGGGCCTGGCCCCGGCGCGGGCGGGATCGGCGCAGGCCGATCCCTCGGCCTGGTGGGCGCGCGATGTGTCGCGGCTGCTGGCGGCGCGGCAGGGACTGGAGGGCAAGGCGCTGCTCTGGCTGGAACCATGGCCCGAGGGGCGATCACTGGAACTGGCGGGCCTTGATCCCCTGTTCATCGAGGTTTGCCGCCGTGTCCGGCTGGTGGTGCAGCACGGCCGGATCCTGGCCGAGCGCAGCACGTCAAAGGCCGCGCGTGTGGCGGGCAAGGAAGCGATGGGCAATACCGGCGACCCCTGGGCGCCCCTGCATATCGCCGAAGGGAAAAGCCTTACCTTGGGGGAACAGGACTGGACGCATGAGCTGCTGGTGCGGCTGCTGTTCAGGAAAGACAAGCGCGAATGGCATGTGCCCCCGCTGGCGCGCAGCCATGCTGAAGAGGCCCGTGAACCGATGCTGCTGGTGGCCGAGGCGTTTTCGCGCGGCAATTCCAAGACCGATGGTTTCAAATCGCGTGTCGTGCCGGTGCCAAAGGTCATGCTGCGGCAGCTGTTCGGCGAAAAGCCGACAATGGTTGCGGATGGCATTCTGAAAGACATCGCCTCTGTCGATCTGGCGCTGCGCAACGGGCTGGCAACCGTGGCGGCGGGCGGCGACAGGGAAAAACTGGGCAAGCCACATTACGCCCGCAGCCTGCCCGCGCGCGCAACGCTGCGGCGCAAGGCCGACGAATGGTTCTTTCCCGAACTTTGGCTGCGGATGGAAGCAAAGGTCGATGCCGACTTTGCCCCCCTGCATCTGGCCTTTCTGGAACGGCTGGCCGCGCAGGCCCGTGCGGAATTTCGCGAGGCGCTGCCCGGCATGCCCTGCGCCAGCCTGATGCGCCCGCGCGCCGAGGTGCGGGGCTGGCAGGCGCTGGAACGCGGGCTGCATTTCGCAATGCGGGAGTGGAAACAGGAGAAGGTCGATGGTTGACGAAACCGACGAGATGCCCCGCCGGGCCATGGCGATTGCCGCCGCGATTGCCGCAGCCGACCCCGGTGAAAAGGCCGATGCGCGGCGCATGGGGCCTGCGGGGGCGCCGTTGTTCTGGCGGCAGGTCGCGCGGCTGGACATCCCGCGCTGGCAGGAGGAGGGCTGGCTGCGCTTCACCCGGCTGGTGGCGCTGCTGACACCCGCCAGCCGTGAAACCTCGATCCATGATGGCAAGCGACCGCTGGGGGCGGCTCTACACGAAGCCGGTTTCAGCGAACAGCGACTGGCGCGGCTGATCGCGGCCCGCGGGGCATCCCGCGACGATGCGCTGGAACGCGCGATCCGCATGTCCGCCCGCAAGACCCCCGGCGTGAGCGTCGTCGATCTGGCCCGTGCCATATTCCGCCCCGACGACAGCCGCCATCTGGCCCGCGCCTATTACAAGCAATCTGACGCTTCGCAGACCGAGGATATCCAAAATGACTGAACCGCGCTTCCTGCAGATCCATTTTCTGGCACCCTATACGGCAGCGCTGCTGAACCGGGATGATTCCGGTCTGGCCAAGCGGCTGCCCTATGGCGGGCATCTGCGCACCCGTGTCAGTTCGCAATGCCTGAAGCGGCACTGGCGTTTGGCCGATGATCCGCACAGCCTGCATCGCATTGCAGGGGCCGATGATGCGTTCCGGTCGCGCGAAACGGTGGATCGCAAGGTTTTCGCCGATTGGGCAGCAGATATCGATGCGGCAGTTGTAAAGCCGATCAAGGAGGCCATGCTGACCGCCATCTACGGCGACAAGGGCACCGACAAGAAATCCCGCCAGACCCTGCTTCTGGGCGAGGTGGAGGTGGCTTATCTGACCACCGAGGCGCAGCGGCTGGTGGCCGAGGCGGGTGGCGATGCCAAGGCGGCGGCAGAACTGGCCAAGGAATGGAACAAGGCCCACAAGGCCAATCTCAAGACGATGAGCGAAGGCGCAAAACTGCCTGGCGGCCTGACCGGCGCCCTGTTCGGACGGATGGTCACCTCGGACCCCAAGGCCAATATCGACGCGCCGGTGCATGTCGCCCATGCCTTCACCGTTCACGCCGAAGAGGCGGAGAGCGATTACTTCATCGCCGCCGACGATCTGGCGCGGGACGAGGATACCGGCGCCGATACCATTCAGGAAACCGAACTGACCTCGGGCCTGTTCTATGGCTATGTCGTGGTCGATCTGCCGGGCCTGCTGTTGAACCTGGGCGGCGATGCCCGGCTTGCGGGCGATGTTCTGCACAACCTGCTTTACCTGATCGCCGAAGTCTCGCCGGGGGCCAAGCTGGGGTCCACGGCCCCCTATTCCCGTGCCTCTTTCCTGCTGGTGGAGGCGGGTGACCGCCAGCCCCGTTCGCTTGCCGAGGCGTTCCGCAGCCCGTGCCGCGCCGAAACCGGGCAGGCGGTTGCGGCGCTGTCGGAACATCTGGCAAGGCTGGATGACGCCTATGCCACAGGCGAGACCCGGCGCGTGATGTCGCTGGCCAATACCGAAGTTCCTGCGGCTGTCCGTGGCACGCTGGCCGATCTGGCCAGTTTTGCCAAGAATCTGCCCTTGCAACTGGCCGGGCCTGCAGCATGACCCTGCGCTGGTTGCATCTGCGCCTGACCGCACCGCTGATGGCCTTTGGTGGTGTGTCCATCGACCATGTCGGGCCGACCCGTGATTTTCCATCGACCTCGGCGCTGACAGGGCTGTTTGCCAATGCGCTTGGCTGGCGCCGCGAAGATGGCGCCGCCCATCAGGCCCTTCAGGACCGGCTGGTCTTTGGCGCGTTGATCGCCCGAGAGGGCAGGGTTCTGACAGACAACCAGAATGCCAAGCTCGGCGGAAATGACCGTGGCTGGACGACATGGGGCCGCCCGGATGAACGGGCGGGCGCCACCTATGACAGCCCGCACCGCCGCCGCCGTGATTATCTTGCCGATCACGAATGCCGGGTGGTGCTGCGGCTGCTGCCGGGCGATGGGCCTGATCTGGACAGGCTTGCCGCCGTGCTGGATCGCCCGGCCCGCCCGCTGTTCATCGGGCGCAAGCCCTGCCTGCCCGCGGCGCCCCTGTTTGCAGGCTGGATCGAAGCCGATGATGTGCAAGGGGCGCTGTTGGGGCTTGCCACACCGGGGCGTGCGCTCTGGCCGATGGCGGGGGATGACCCCGGTTCCGATCTGCCGGATCTGCGCAACTGGGTGACCGGCCTGCATGGCGGCAGTCGCAGGGTCTGTGAAAGGATGATCCCATGACCCTGCATTTGGTCGAACTTCCCCTCTCGCTCAAGGCGCTGCATGTCTGGGCCGGGGTGCGCAGGTTGGGCAGTGGTTTTGACGAAGGAGTGGCCTTGCATCACCTGCTGGGCGAAACCTTCGGGCCGGCCATGCTGCAACCCTTTCGCCTGATGGTGGCCCCGCGGGCGGAGAACGGCAGTCTTTATGCCTATGCCGCCGAGGATGCCGCAGCACTTCGCCAGAAGGCCCAGCTTAGCCTGACCCCCGATCTGGCGGCTGTGGTCGATCCTGCTAGGTTGCGGTCGATCCCGAGGCCCGCCGCGACATGGGTGGCAGGCCAGCGCATCGGCTTTGATCTGCGCATCCGCCCGGTTGCGCGCCTTGCTTCTGCTCTTGCAGGCCAGGACGAGACGGGCGCGGAGGTCCGCTTGCGCAAGGGTGCCGAGGTCGATGCCTTTCTGGCCACTGTCCTGCGTGGCGCGACCACCACCCGGGAAGATGTCTATCGCGACTGGCTTGCCGCACGGCTGGGTATGGCGGCCGATCTGGAAATGGCGACCACCCGGATGGTCAGTTTTCAGCGGTCGCGCATCCAACGCGACGGCAGGCGGATTGAGGGGCCAAATGCGGTGTTTCACGGGACTGTGGTGATTGCCGACCCCGCCGCCTTTGCCGCGCTGCTGGCCAAAGGCGTGGGGCGCCATCGCAGCTATGGCTACGGCATGCTGCTGCTGCGGCCCGCACAAAGGGTGATGTGATGCTGAAGGGGCGGCTCGGGCTTGACAGTGCGAAGGTGCCCCATGCCGATCGGGCCGGGTGTCTCTACCTTGCGCGCGGCGCTCTGACAGCCCGCGACGGAACCTTGGCCTTTCTGCAAGGCGAGGCAACGGCGGCGGATGCGCTTGATCCCGGCGACTATGCCATCCCGCTGCAAGGGGTTTCGATCATCCTGCTCGGCCCCGGATCTACCGTCAGCCATGATGCGTTGCGTCTGTTGGCCCATGCCCGCACCGCGCTTGCCGCCGTCGGCGAAGATGGCGTCCGGCTCTATACCGCCCCGCCGCTGATCCCCGATCGTTCGGGCCTCGCCCGCCTGCAGGCCCGGATCTGGGCCGATGACGATCTGCGCGTGATGACCGCCCGGCGCATGTATGCCCTGCGTCTGGGTGAAGTTTTTCCCCATGCCGACCTTAATGTACTGCGCGGGATCGAGGGCGCGCGCATGAAGGAAACCTACGCCCTACAAGCGCAGCGGATCGGCATCAGGTGGCAGGGTCGGCGGTATGACCGGGGCGCCCCGATGGCCGCCGATCTGGCGAACCAGGCCCTGAATCACGCTGCCAGTGCCGTCGAGGCCGCTGCGGCGATTGCCGTCTGCGCCACGGCCACCATCCCGCAGCTCGGGTTCATTCATGAAGACCCGGGCCAAAGCTTCGTTCTGGACGTGGCAGATCTTTACCGTGACAGCCTGACCATCCCCTGTGCCTTCAAGGCGGCGAAGCTGGTGCAGGAACGCCCTTCCGAAAACATCGAACGTATGACACGCAGGTTCACGGGCGCCGCACTGTCCAGGCAGGGTGTGATCCCCGAGATGATCGAACGGATCAAGGCCCTGATCGAAGGGCGTGGCCCCTGATGCCGCTGACCATGATCGTCACTCGCGATGTCGAGATGCGTTATCGCGGCTTCCTTACCTCTGTGATGCTGGAAGTTGCACCGGGCGTCTATGTGGCTCCCGAGATGTCGGCGGCAGTGCGCGCCCGGGTCTGGTCGGTCATGCAGGATTGGTGGACAGAACTCGGCCGCGGCTCGCTGACGCTAGTATGGCGCGACACGAAGGCAGTGGGAAATCTGCGCATAGAAGTATTGGGCGAGCCCTCCAAGATCATTGTGGATGCGGATGGCGTCCTACTCGTAAAACGAAAGTAGCGCCATATCTACTCGCCTTGATGCTCTTTGACATTTGTTGAAATACAGAGATATAGCTCGGAGAGGCTCCCCCGCACACGCGGGGATAGACCCACAGCAGCCCCATAATCGGGGCTGTTTTGCATGGCTCCCCCGCACACGCGGGGATAGACCCGCCTGATGGATGAGGATCTTGGCAACCCTTCGGGCTCCCCCGCACACGCGGGGATAGACCCATGGGGTCTCTGCTCAAGGCGCTGTCTGACGAGGCTCCCCCGCACACGCGGGGATAGACCCTCGCAAGTCACATTGCCAAGAAGTGGCGCCATGGCTCCCCCGCACACGCGGGGATAGACCCCTGACCGACCTGACTGATTATGCAGTGGCGGAGGCTCCCCCGCACACGCGGGGATAGACCCGGGTATCCAATGCCCGCGCATACATCGAAACGGGCTCCCCCGCACACGCGGGGATAGACCCGCGGAGGCGGAATGCACCTGCGGCCAGTGGAGGGCTCCCCCGCACACGCGGGGATAGACCCGGGAATGATTACCTCACCCAATGCGAGGCTGAGGCTCCCCCGCACACGCGGGGATAGACCCATGAGATCTGGCAGGCCGTTGATCCGGCGGATGGCTCCCCCGCACACGCGGGGATAGACCCAAGGATGCAGAGATTGACGCCGCAATTGGCGTGGCTCCCCCGCACACGCGGGGATAGACCCAGAGCGATGCCGAAACGACTACGCTCCTTGACGGCTCCCCCGCACACGCGGGGATAGACCCCAGTCACGCAGCGTCATGCCGGGCGCAACCATGGCTCCCCCGCACACGCGGGGATAGACCCATGGCTGAACAGCTGCTGCGCCGGTATGGGACGGCTCCCCCGCACACGCGGGGATAGACCCGCGCGGGATGAACGGCTTTGGGTGCTGGCCGAGGCTCCCCCGCACACGCGGGGATAGACCCAATCCGGTGTCATGCGCCGGGCCTTTGCGGCCGGCTCCCCCGCACACGCGGGGATAGACCCTCACCGACGATGGCCGCAATCTGGTCGAAGATGGCTCCCCCGCACACGCGGGGATAGACCCCACGGGCCGGGTGCGGCTGAACGGGGCGTTCTGGCTCCCCCGCACACGCGGGGATAGACCTTTCGAACAGCTGTATTCGATGTGGGATCGCAAGGCTCCCCCGCACACGCGGGGATAGACCCAGCCGGTTCACTTGCGCCTTTGCCAGCGCATAGGCTCCCCCGCACACGCGGGGATAGACCCCAGTGCTGCGGCATTAAGGCTGGGGCGCCACGGGCTCCCCCGCACACGCGGGGATAGACCCTCGCGCCACGCCGATAGCAGCGTGACCCCCTTGGCTCCCCCGCACACGCGGGGATAGACCCCAAAGCCGCCGGGTGAGCGCCGCCATGAAGCGGGCTCCCCCGCACACGCGGGGATAGACCCGCGGCCTGTGCAAGCCAGCGCGCATAGACATCGGCTCCCCCGCACACGCGGGGA
>Ga0154534_1041_pt5 | contig 14062 bp, 9 predicted proteins | sample RifGroF1_FD_105677 | JGI IMG/M metagenome (GOLD analysis project Ga0154534, IMG submission 105677) | Rhodobacteraceae bacterium GWF1_65_7 | reverse complement strand
CCAGCCGGATGGTGGCATTGAAATAGGTCACGATCGTATCATCGCCATCGGCGGCAAAGCTCAGATCGGTAAAGCTGCCGCCCGCGGCAAACTTGATCCGGTCGCCCAGCCCATAGTCGAAATCCTCGATCACATCATTGCCAAAGCCCTTGCCCGAAAACACAAAGTAATCGGCCCCGCCATCGCCGCGCAGCGTGTCATTGCCACGGCCGATGCGGAATTCATCATTCCCCGCCAGCCCGCGCAGCCAGTTATCCCCGGCATTATCGGTAAAGATATCGCGGGTATCGCTGCCTTCCGCGCCTTCGATGTTCCGCAGCCGGTCAAAATTGCCGAACCCGTCGCGCGCGGTGCCCTTGGTCAGGTTCACCCGCACCCCGGCAGTGCCGCCCTGACTGGCATCATGGCGATGGGTGATCGTGTCGAAGCCCGCGCCGCCGTCGATGGTATCCGCCCCGGCCAGCCCTGCAAAACGGTTGTCCTTGCCATCGCCGACAAAGCTGTCGGCCAGAAAGGTGCCGCGCAGCCGTTCGATCCCGGCCACCTTGTCGGTCAGGCCATCCGGCCCGGTCACCGTGCCCTTGGCCAGATCGGCCACGATCCCCGACACCACATTGATCTGCGACCAGTAACTTTCGTCATAGCTCAGCTCGTCAAATCCGGCGCCGCCGCGATAATCATCGGCGCCGCCCATATCCACGATGTAATCATCCCCCGCCCCGGCCATCACCGTGTCATGGCCAAACCCGGTGGCAATCGTATCGCCATCCCAGTTCGGCGCCCCGCTGTTACCCGATCCTGTATAGCTGTTGGGCCCGGCGGTCAGGTAATCGAACACCGCGCTGGGATCGGCAGCCAGCAATGTGACCAGCGGCGCCAGGGGCCGGGCCAGCTGCGTCACCTCCAGCAGCAGCTTGCCGCTTTCGCTGTAATAGCGCAGCGCCGCCACCGTGCCGCCATTCACCACCGGCACCCCGGCATTGGGGCCTTCTTCGGGGGTAAAAGTCGTGCGGCCGCGATAGGTGATCTCCACCCGCCCGGCCTGCACCAGCGGGTCCAGCGCGCCGGTATCGCCATTGAACTGCAACACCATCTTCGTGGCCGTGGTCGATACCAGATCGAAATCCTGCAGCTCGGTATAGCGGTAGAACCCCTGATTTCCCGCCAGCCAGCGAAACTTGGCCATATCGCTTTCCTTCCATGCCCCGAAACCGCCCATCAGGCGGCCTTTGCACTGTCATATCCGCTTCTGTCGCAGCACCAAAGGGCAGAACTGTGGCGCAGGCGGCAGATGACCAGCAAAAACCGACACCGAATGTCGCCCGATGCAATGCCACCCCGCCGCCCCGCCGCCATCCTTCGGCCAAAAGGCAGGGAGTCCGCCATGAAAACCCATACCCGTGTTCTGGTCATCGGCGGCGGTGTCGTCGGCTGTTCGGTGCTTTATCACCTCACGAAACTCGGCTGGTCCGATGTGATGCTGGTCGAACGGTCCGAGCTGACCTCCGGCTCCACCTGGCACGCCGCAGGCGGCTTTCACACGCTGAACGGCGATACCAACATGGCCGCGCTGCAGGGCTACACCATCCGCCTCTACAAGGAACTGGAGGCGATCACCGGCATGTCCTGCGGGCTGCACCATGTCGGCGGCATCACCCTGGCCGATAACCCTGCCCGGTTCGAAATGCTGAAGGCCGAACGCGCCAAGCACCGCTACATGGGTCTGGATACCGAAATCCTCGGGCCAGAGGAAATCGCCAAGCTCACCGATGGCATGGTGAACCTGCAGGGCATCATCGGCGCGCTCTACGATCCGCTGGATGGCCACCTTGACCCGTCCGGCACCACCCATGCCTATGCCAAGGCCGCGCGGATGGGCGGCGCCGAAATCGTGCTGCACAACCGCGTGCTGGAAACCAACCCCCGCCCCGATGGCAGCTGGGAGGTGGTGACGGAAAAGGGCACCATCATCGCCGAACATCTGGTCAATGCCGGCGGCCTTTGGGCACGCGAGATCGGCGCCATGGCGGGCGTCTATCTGCCGCTGCTGCCGATGGCGCATCAGTATCTTGTCACCGATGACATTCCCGAAATCGTCAACTTCCTGAAAACCGGCCGCGAATTCCCGCATGTGATGGACCCGGGCGGCGAATCCTATCTGCGTCAGGAAGGCCGCGGCCTTTGCATCGGCTTCTACGAAAAGCCCTGCGAACCCTGGTCGCGCGATGCCACGCCGTGGAATTTCGGCCATGAGCTGCTGAACGAAGACTGGGACAAGATCGAGGATTCCGTCTCCTTCGCCTATCGCCGCTTCCCGGTGCTGGAACGCACGGGCGTCAAGCGGGTGATCCACGGCCCCTTCACCTTCGCCCCCGATGGCAACCCGCTGATCGGCCCGGTGCCCGGCCTGCGCAACTACTGGTCGGCCTGCGCCGTGATGGCGGGCTTCAGCCAGGGCGGCGGCATGGGTCTGGCGCTGGCGCAATGGATGATCGAAGGCGAGGTGGAGCGGGATCCGCGCGGCTTCGACGTGGCGCGCTTCGGCAACTGGACAACGCCGGGCTATACCGTGCCCAAGGTGATCGAAAACTATCAGATGCGTTTCTCGGTCAGCTATCCGAACGAAGAGCGCCCCGCCGCCCGCCCGTTCCGCACCACGCCGATGTATGACATCTTCGATGGCATGAACGCCGTCTGGGGCCAGCAATACGGGCTGGAGGTGGTGAATTACCACGCCCTGCCGGGCGAGCCGCGCTATGAAACCCCCAGCTTCAAACGCTCCAACGCCTGGGAGGCGACACGGGCCGAGGTGATGGCCCTGCGCAATGGCGTCGGCATCAACGAGCTGCAGAATTTCGGCAAATATCTGGTCAAGGGCCCCAAGGCGCGCGATTGGCTGAACCACATCATGGCCGGTGCCATCCCGAAACCGGGCCGCCTGTCGCTGACCCCGATGCTGGCGGAATCGGGCAAGATCATCGGTGATTTCACCGTCTCCTGCCTGTCGGAGACCGAATTCCAGCTGACCGCCAGCTATGGCGCGCAGGGCTGGCATGGCCGCTGGTTCGAACAGCATCTGCAGGATGGCGTCACCGTCGAAAACATCTCTGACAGCCGCTCGGGCTTTCAGATTGCCGGGCCGAAGGCGCGCGATCTGCTGGCCCGCGTCACCCGCAGCGATGTCTCGGCCGAGGCCTTCCGCTTCATGGATGTGAAACCCATGACCGTGGGCATGGCGAAATGTCTGGTGCAGCGCGTCAGCTATACCGCCGATCTGGGCTTTGAAATCTACTGCGATCACATGAGCGTGCGGCAGCTGTGGCAAACCCTGTGGGATGCCGGGCAGGATCTTGGCCTGCGCCCCTTCGGGATGCGGGCGATGATGTCGCTGCGGCTGGACAAATGGTTCGGCAGCTGGGGCCGCGAATTCAGCCCCGATTACACGCCCGCCGAAACCGGGCTGGATCGCTTCATCCGCTGGAACAAGGATTTCATCGGCAAAGCCGCCGCTCTGGCCGAAAGGGAATCGGGGCCGAAGCGGCGGCTGGTCTCCTTCGTGGTCGATGCCGCCGATGCCGATGTGGTGGCATGGGAGCCGGTCTGGCTCGATGGTGCCGTGGTCGGCTATTGCACCAGCGGAGGGTTCAGCCACTGGATGGGCAAATCCGTGGCCATGGGCTTTCTGCCCGCCGACCGCGTGCAGGACGGGCTGCCCTGCGAGATCGAAATTCTGGGTGAACGCCGCGCCGCCACCGTGCATCTGGCCCCGCTGTGGGAGGATGGCGGCCGGATGCGCGGCTGATCTGGCCGGTTTTCATGCGCTTCGGCCTCTGTCATCCTGTCCCGACAGAGGCCAGACGCAAACCCTACGGGAAACCGACGCCAGCATGACACCGCCGTTGCTGATCCTGATCCTGGCTGCCGGGTCATCCTCGCGGATGCGCGGCGCCGACAAACTGCTGGAACAGGTGGCGGGTGAACCGCAGCTGTGCCGCATCACCCGCCTGGCGCTGGCCAGCGGCGCGCCGGTGCGTGTGGTGCTGCCCCCCGACCGCCCCCTGCGCGCCGCCGCCCTGCAGGGGCTGGATGCCGAGGTGGTTCAGGCCCCGGATGCCGCGCAGGGCATGTCAGCCTCGCTGCGCCGGGGCGCGGCAGGCTGGGCGGGCGCCTTGATGATCCTGCCCGCCGACATGCCGGAAATCGACGCCGACATGATCGCGCATCTGATTGATATTCATCACGAAAACAGAAACCAGATCCTGCGGGGCGCGGCCATGGGCAGGCCCGGCCACCCGGTGATCCTGCCCGCCGATCTGCTGCCCGCCGTGCAGGATCTTGCAGGCGATGAAGGGGCGCGCCGCCTGCTGGCGCGCCACCCCGATCGGGTTCAACTGGTCGATCTGCCAGGGCGCGCCGCCCTGACCGATCTGGATACACCCGAAGACTGGCAGGCCTGGCGATCCGCGCAGGATCGCTGACCGCCGATCAATGCACCTTGGGGCGCAGGAACACCCGCGCCTCATCCTTGCGCAGGCTGCGGCGCGCGGCCAGATATTGCAGGGTCGGCGCCTGAAGATCTGGAAAAAGTGCAAGCAATTCATTGCGTTGCGCATCATCCAGCCCGGCCTTCGACAGATCGCCCGGCTGAAAGCTTTCGCTCCAGCAGCCTTCAGAGCGGATGATTTCATGCTGATCGAACATGATCTGGTAATAGCTGATCCCCTCGGGCGTTGCCCGGCTGATCCCCGGTTGCCCCAGCAGATGCGCCGCCGCCACCAGCACCTCATGTTCGCCAAACAGCGCCACAGCGCGCGGCCCGGTCATCAGCATCCGGTGTTGCGGGCTGACCATCATATCTCGCTGCGGCATCCCTTCGGCCAAAGCCGCAAAGCGGATCAGCACCGGCGCGAAATTGGGCTGCACCTGCAGATCTTCGGGCGCGATCATCCGCCGCCCGATCCAGCGGATCGGCTGCCAGCCATTGTCGCGGGTCAGCACCATATCGCTGGGCACAAGCCGGTCCACCGGCACCTCACCACGTTCCGTCAGAATATGCGTGCCAGATGTGAAACAGGGCATCACAACCTCCGCAGTTTGGAAAATTTCGGAAATACAAAGGGTTCTGCCCCGCACTGCGGATATGGCAGATCGCGTTTCCCGGTCATCACTCGTAAAAGCATCATTCTTTAACTCCTTCCCAAAATCCCCGGCCCGGCGCGACGGACCATGGCCACCCCCGAACGGGACCGGCCAGAAAGATACCGGCAGCCAACGACAAACCGCCCTGCAGCCGGAAAATACCCGGGCTGCACAGCATTGCCGTTTTCGCCGGGGGCAGCCCATATGCCCCTTGACCCCTATCTTTCCCGTCACACCCCGGTCGGACATGCTGTGTTCTGTGCCGACCGCTTCGCCCTGGATAAAGCCCCCTTACCTGAAGGTCATGCACGGCAGACATGGCTAAAGAATGAACAGGCAAGACAGAATTGCGTCGAAACCCGCGCAGTTCTGTGGCGATGGCCGGAAGACCCAAAAACGAAAGGGGCCCCCGAAGGAGCCCCTTTGTCAACGGCCCCCTTGCGGCGGCCGGTGCTGCATAACTCAGTGCGTCAGCAGGCGCGCTTCGAATTTCTTCAGAGTGCGGCGTGCGGCGGTATAGGAGTCGCGGCCTTCGGCGGTTTTCAGATCGGGGAACAGTTCAAAGATCTCGTTCCGCTGGGCATTGCCCATGCCTTTCAGGGTATAGTCGCCGGGCTGGAAGCTTTCGGTCCAGGCGCCGTTCGACAGAACCACTTCGTGACGGTCGAACATGAAGTGCAGATAGGTGGTGCCCATGCTGTCCACCTCGTGCACGCCCTTGCCCGCCACCAGATGCTTGGCCGCCACCAGAACCTCGTGTTCGTCGAAATACAGCGCCGTGCGGTCGTTGGAGACCAACATGCGGTGGTTCGGCGAGACCATCATGTCACGCTCCGGCAGGCCATTGCCCAGGCTGCCGCGGCGGATCAGGATCGGTTTCAGATGCGGGTTCAGCGACAGATCCTGCCAGGACAGCTTCTTGGCCCCGACCCAGCGAATGGTCTGGATGCCATTGTCACGGGTGATGACCTTGTCACCGGCCTTCAGCGATTCCACCGGAACCTCGCCCCGCGGGGTGGCGATCAGAGCGCCGGGGGTAAAGCAGGGCACGATTTCTTCGATGTTGGTATAGGTCAGCGAGCTGGTCACATTGCCGTCGGCATCAAGGAACTGCACGGTGCCATCGGTACCATTGCCTTCGGCATCCGGCACCTGATCGACGATGCGGAACGGGCCGGTGCCGCGCAGATCCAGAATATCATAATCATCGCCGCCGCCGCCGCCGTTGACGGTGTCATTGCCGCCAAAGCCGGAGTTGCCCACCACGAAGGTATCGCGATCATCGCCGCCTTCGTAAATGGCCGTGCCGCCCGAGTGATAGATCAGGTCATTGCCAGCGCCGGCTTCGACGGTATCTTCGCCAAGGCCCGCATCAATCGTATCATTGCCGGCGCCTGCGCGGATGTAATCGTCATTGCCCGTGGTACCCGGCAGGATCGCATCATTGGCATCCACACGGTCGCCATCCGGATCGCCGGTATAGCCCACGTCGATGTAATCATTGCCAGCGCCGCCATCCACATAGCCATCGCCAACCGGCGGCGCGGTGCCATCGCCCACCGTCACGTTGACAGTGCCGGTATCGGTGCCGCCATTGCCATCGGTCACGGTGTAGGAAATCGTGGTATCGCCGCTGAAATCAGCGTCGGGCGTGAAGGTGATGGTGCCATCCGGATTGACCGTGACAGTGCCATTGGGCGAGGTGGGCGTGCCGTCGATGGTGAGCGGATCGCCATCCACATCGGTGTCATTCGCCAGAACCGGAATGGTGACGGGGGTGCCGAGGCCGGTGGTGGCCGCATCATCATTGGCGGTCGGATTGTCGTTCACCGGGTTCACGGTCACAGTGACCGTGGAGGTGCCGGTGTTGCCGCCCGGATCGGTGACGGTATAGGTGATGGTGTCTTCGCCGTTGAAATCCGGGTTCGGGGTATAGGTGATCGACCCGTCATCATTCACGGTTACGGTGCCGTTGTTCGACGACCCGCCCGTCACCGTCAGGTCATCACCATTCGGATCGCGGTCATTGTCCAGCACCGGAATGGTGACCGGGGTATCTTCGTCGGTCACGGCGGTATCGGGCTGCGGGTTCGGATCGTCGTTATATTCGTGATTGTCGACGGTATCCGAGAAGGTTGCAAATTCAACCGTGCCGTTGAAATGCTGGTTCAGGTTGTTCACCGCGCCGGGCGTGGAATTGGTCTGGCCCGCGCCGATGATCCATTGCTGGTTCATGTAGGACGAGGATTGATCCATCGTCAGCCCGGCCGGGGTATTGCCGTAATCGCCGGTTTCCTGGGTGAAATTGTCGATGACAATGCCGCCGCCCTTTTCCGCATCCCAGGAATAGGACACGCGGATCAGATCGCCTTCATTGGCGAAACCTGCATCGGTTTCAAAGCTGTAATCGCCACCTTCCCCGCTTTCGTGGGTGATGCGCAGCGTGCCGTCTTCCAGCCGTTCCATGCGGAAGCCGCCATCGGTGGTGCCGGTGCTGTCGCGCGAGATGATGGTCTCGGTGCCTTCCGACGCATGGCCGATGGTGAATTTGATATCCAGCGTGCCGCGATCCATCTGGAACACGTCATCGCGCAGGATCTTGACCACGTCATCCTGGCCATCAAGAACGGCGCGTTCGCCATCCGAGGCCGCGCCATTCAGATAATATCCATCCTGAGCGCCGTTGCCGAGAGCGGAGTCATGCGCCGTCGTTCCAAGGTCGTTCAGATTATAATGAGCAAAAACCGGCATTCGTCACATCCTATCCCAACAGGGCCCGCAGGCCACGATCTACGCGAGGGCCCCAAAAACCCCCAGTCCAAGACGCGGTCCGAAATATTCGGGCCCTGCGCCGAGCGACCGATCCGCCAGCCGGACGTCTTCGGCCAGGCCTGCAATCGTCGGGATACAAGAACCAGGACCACCGAAAGCGGTAGCCGAACCCTTTACCAAAAACCCGAAACGATGCAGCCCTTCCGAAACACCAAAGCGCCTTGCGGCACCCTACCCCTGACGACCGCCCCCACGGCCAACATCTCACCCAGAGAGATGCATTCTACATACCTTTAGTCAGGTGTTCCGAAAAGTGCAAAAATTGAGGCAAAGCGGGGTGGTGGCATCCAGATCACGGCACAGACGGGCCAGATATGGCGGGCGCGCGGGGCAGTTTGTTTCCGTCAGCGTAACGATCTGGCAGGATGACCTTAGGGAAGGATGTAAATTAGTGGCCCGGAATAGTTAAACTGGGGATCCATGGTGCCGGATTGTTTCCGTAAAGCCAATGCCCCATTCATGCCCCATTCTGTTAACCCCTATCTTCTTTCTGCCGTATTCTTTTTGCTTTGCTGCCTTGATTGCAAAAACGGCCGTTTACGGCGCGGCACCAATCCCACGGGTTCGGAGGGATAGATCGAAGTTAAGCATCTGTTAATCCGGCCGGTCTGACGAATCAGCGTGACGGAGGGTGGGGATGCAGGATCAATAGGTCAGCAAAAGCCGGTCGCGGACCTGCTCTCCCTCCATGGTCTGGCCCCCCATCTGAAAGCGGCGCAGCATCGAACGGCCGATATTCACCATGATTTCCTGGGTGAACAGGCCATCAGGCGGCGAGATCTCGCAATCCACACCGCCGGATTTCTTGGTGCCGTCGATGCTGAGCGCGACATGAACGCCGCGGCGGCGGCAATCTTCGATGGCACTGAACAGATCCGGCAGGCTGAAGGCCTGCGCGCCATAAAGGATGGTCTGGGAAAAGCTGTAGGGCGGATCGCAATAGACCAGATCGCCGGGCCGCGCCCGGGCCATCGCCTCGCGGTAATCCAGCTGATCGAATTGCACGCCGCGCAGCCGGGCGTGCCATAGATCGACGCGGCGGGCAAAGGCCGCGGGCTTGATGGGCGGATGGCTGCCGCAGGGGGTGGACATATGGCCATCCCGGCGCCGGAAACGCACAACCCCGCCATAGCAGGCCCGGCACAAGAACAGCAGATCCGCGCCATTGGGCGCCGCATTATATCTGGCCTTGACGGCTTCATAGGCCGCCACCCTGTCGCCCGCGTGAAAGGCCTGCCAGCGGTCGGCATACCAGGCTTTCAGCTGGTCAGGATCGGCGGCCAGCGCCTGCCAGATCTGCACCAGCGGGCCGAAGATATCCGATCCGAAGCCGCGCCCCGGCGCCAGAACCGCCATAACCCCGCCCGCCCCCAGAAAGGGTTCGTGATACATCTGCATGTTGGCCGGGAAATGCGCGATGATGTCATGCGCGAATTTCTGTTTGCTGCCGACCCATTTCAGCAGCTGGGTCTTGAAGGGTAACACGGGGCCGCGCAACGGAACATCGGTGGGGTCTGGCAGGGCGGGCGGGCGGTTCATCCTGTGGCCTGCCTGTTCCCTGCGGGATCGGCGCGGAAGATGCGCCGAAGAAATCTGGTGCGGGTGGTCGGACTCGAACCGACACTCCTTGCGGAAACAGAGTTTGAGTCTGTCGCGTCTACCATTCCGCCACACCCGCCGAACACGCCCCATGGTAGTGGCCCGCCTGCACGGCGGACCGGGGTGCGTCTTTCTATATCCGCGCAGACGGGGGCTGTTCAAGCCCCAGATCACGCCAAAGGCCGTTCAACTGCGGCGCGTTACAGGTTGCGGGCGGCGAAGGTATCGCATTGCCCCATATCGCCGCTGCGATAGCCCCGCATGAACCATTCGCCCCGCTGTTTCGAGGTGCCATGGGTAAAGGTATGCGGCATCGGTGTCTGGCCCGCATTGCGCTGCAGCGTGTCATCGCCGATCTGATGGGCGGCATTCACCGCCTCTTCCAGATCGCCCGCCTCCAGCGTGCCCAGCATGGCCTGCGCCTGTTGCGCCCAGATGCCGGAAAAGCAATCGGCCTGCAGTTCGATCCGCACCGAAATGGCATTGCTTTGCGCCTGGCTGGATTGCTGGCGGATCCGGTTCGCCTCGCCCAGGATGCCCAGCTCGTCCTGCACATGATGCGCCACCTCATGGGCCACCACATAGGCGGCGGCGAAATCGCCCCCCGCCCCCAGCTGGCGCGACATGGTGGTGAAGAAGGCGGTATCGAGGTAGATCTTCTGATCGCCCGGGCAGTAGAAGGGCCCGGTGGCGCCGCTGGCCCCGCCGCAGGGCGAGCGGGTGACACCCTTGTACAGCACCAGAACCGGCGGCTGATAGGGCTGGCCTGCCTGTTCGGGCAGCACGCGGTCCCAGACCGCCTCGGTATCGGCCAGAACAACCGAGACGAATTGCCCTGCCTGTTCATCGGCCTGCGTCAGCTCGACTGGCTGGCCGCCCTGCCCGCTGCCGCCATCCTGCAGAAGCGGGGTGACGTCGATGCCGAAGACATAGCCGATCAGCAGAACCGCGATCACGCCAACGCCACCGATGGCGCCGCCCCCGGCACGGCCCATCCGGCGGCGGTCTTCGATATTGCCGCTGCCGCGGCGGCCTTTCCATTGCATGATCCCGTCCCCCTGCGCCCAATGCCGGGCGCCATCTGCCACAGCATAGCCCGGCCTTCACACCGGCGTGAAGCCAAACGCGCGCAGCCGCGCAAGGTTCCGCAAGGGCATGGGCGCAACGCCAGGGTGACCGCGGCGCCACAGCCCCGGCCTGCCCTGCAGATTTGCACAGAAGCGTGTGTTTCCCCCGCCTGCGCCGCGGCTTATGCTGTGATCCGGCCAGATAACGGCGCAGCTGCCACGAGGTGTTTCATGTATCGCAACCGCCTGATTGCCGGTTTTGCCGCGGCGGGATCTGCCCTGCTGCTGCTGGGGGCGCTGGCCTTTCAGTATTTCGGCGGGCTGGCCCCCTGTGCGCTGTGCATCTGGCAACGCTGGCCGCATCTGGTGGCGGTGGCCATCGGGGTGCTGTTCGTGCTGCTGGGCTGGCGCTGGCTGCTGGTGCTGGGCGCGCTGGCGGCGGCGGCCTCGGCGGCGATCGGGGTGTTTCATGTCGGGGTGGAACAGGCCTGGTGGGAGGGGCTGCAATCCTGCACCGGCAATTCGATTGCCGGGCTGAACACGGCGGATCTGCTGAACCCGGCGGTGGATGTGGCCCCGGTGGCGCGCTGCACCGATATCGCCTGGGCGATGTTCGGCATTTCGATGGCGGGCTGGAATGTGCTGATCTCGGCCGGGCTGGCGGTGATCTGGCTGCTGGCGCTGCGGAAGAAGTAAGGGGGCTGCCGCCCCCTCTTGCGCCTGCGGCGCAATTCACCCCTGCGGGTATTTTTGCCAAGAGGAAGATCAGCCGAACAGGCGGTGATGTTCCTGGATGGCGAAACGGTCGGTCATGCCGGCCACATAATCGGCCACCACACGGGCCAGCGCGGTTTCATCCGCCGCCGCCGCCACATCCTCGCGCCATTCTTCGGGCAGCAGGCCGGGCTGGTTGAGAAACAGCGGAAAGAGATCGTCCAGCATCGCCGTCACCTCGGCCCGCATCTTCACCACCGAAGGTGCGCGATACATGCGGTGGAACAGGAAGCTGCGCACGGCCTTGAGTTCCTGATACAGGGGCTTGGAGAAACGGATGATGGTCGTGCCCATCAGGCGGATTTCCTCGGCCGAGCGGGGCTGCGCGGCGGTCAGCCGGTTCTGCGCCACGGCGATCACATCTTCGACCATGCGGCCGAAGACCCGGCGCAAGGCCTCGTGCCGGCGGCGCATCCGGTCCAGCCCGGGATAGAGCCTGTCCACCTCTTCGAACGCCGGGGCAGTGACCGGCAGTTCCATCAGATCGTCTTCGGTGAAGAGGCCGGAACGCAGCCCATCATGCAGATCATGGTGCGAATAGGCCACGTCATCGGCGATGGCCGCCACCTGCGCCTCGGCGCTGGCATGGGTATGCAGTTCCAGATCCCAGTCATTGTTCACCGAGACCAGCGCATAGGGCAGCGGGGCGCCCGCATGTTTGGCATCGGCATGGGGGCCGATCAGCGGGCCATTGTGTTTGGCGATGCCTTCCAGGCTTTCCCAGGTCAGGTTCAGCCCGTCGAAATCGGCATAATGCCGTTCCAGCCGGGTGACGATGCGCAGGGCCTGGGCGTTGTGATCGAAGCCGCCATAGGGCGCCATCAGCCGCGACAGCGCATCTTCGCCGGTATGGCCGAAGGGCGTATGGCCCAGATCATGCGCCAGCGCGATACATTCGGCCAGATCGGTGTTCAGCCCCAGCACGCCGGAAATGGTGCGGGCAACCTGCGCCACCTCCAGTGAATGGGTGAGGCGGGTGCGGTAATAATCCCCCTCGTGTTCGATGAACACCTGGGTCTTGTGCTTCAGCCGCCGGAAGGCCGAGGAATGAATGATCCGGTCCCGGTCACGCTGAAAGGGCGAACGGAAGGTGGACATGCCTTCGGCATGGCGGCGCCCGCGGGAGTCTTCGGGCTGGCAGGCAAAGGGGGCAAGCATCGGGGTCATGGTTCTTGTTTCAAATTCTTCCTGAACCTATATGATGAAAACACCATGAAGCACATGGAAAACTTGCCCAAGCAAACTTCCCGGGGCTTTCCCCGACATCCACAGGAACCCGTGACGATGGACCTGAACCTTCCCGCCGATGCCGCCTATCCGCGTGTGACCGACCGCGCCTTTGCCCGGCTGGCCGAAATTGCCGAGATGACCGGGGCGCAGAAAGCGCTGCGCGTGGCGGTGGAGGGTGGCGGCTGTTCGGGCTTTCAGTATGACATCCGGCTGGATGATCCGGCGGGCGATGATCTGGTTCTGCAAAAGGACGGCCAGACGGTGCTGGTTGATCCGGTCTCTTTACCGTTTCTGGAAAATGCGGTGATTGATTTCACCGACGAGCTGATCGGGGCAAGGTTCGTGATCCAGAACCCCAATGCCAGTTCCAGCTGCGGCTGCGGCACGTCCTTTTCGATGTAAGTCTTTGCGCTGCAAACTGGCCTCAGGCCGGGTTGCGCTGCTGGCTGTGCAGCAGCCAGAGACCGGAGCCGACCACCAGCGCCGTGCCCAGCCATATATGCGGGCCGGTGCTTTCGCCGAAGACGGCATGGCCCAGAACCACCATCCAGATGAATTGCAGATTGGCCAGTTGCAGCACGATATAGGCGGGCAGCAGGCGGACGATCACCACCATCAGCCAGCGCGTCGAGACCAGGAACAGCGTATAGACCGCCAGCAGGGCCAGATCGGCCGGGGCCATCGGCTGCCAGACCAGCGGCAGCAGGCAGAGCCCCAGGATCAGGCAGGCCAGCTGTGCATAGAACACCTGCGCCATGGCATGGGTGTGGCTGCGGCAGATCCGGCGCGACAGCACGATGGAGGCAGAGCCGGACAGGCTGGCGGCAAGGCCGATCCAGTGCCCGGCCGACAATGCGCCCGGGCCTTCAGGCAGCATGGCGACCATGCCCAGCACGCCAAGCGCCAGCGCGCCCCAGACCGCCTGCCCCAGCCTTTCGCGCAGCACCAGCCCCGACAGGATGGCGGCAAAGACCGGCATGATGGCGATGAACAGGAACACCTCGGCAAAGGCGAGATAGCGCAGCGCGTAGAAGAAGCAGACAGTGCTGATCGCCCCCAGCGCCGACCGCAGGGCCAGCAGGCGCGGCGCGCCAGTGGCCAGGATGCGCGGCGCCTGCCCCGCCCCCGCCAGCAGCAGACCCAGCCCGACCGCCAGCGCACCGGACAGCGCCATCAGCTGAGGCGCGGCATAGCTGCCGATCAGATCCTTGGCGATGGCATCGGCGCTGACCGACAGCAGGGTGTTGAACACCGTCAGCGCCGCCCCCAGAAGCGCGGTGCGGCGGATCTGCAGCCCTTCGGCAAGCATGGCTGTCATGCGCCGACCCGCAGCAAGGGCACCGGGCCGCAGAAGGGCACGGACGCACGGGCAAAAGCGGCAAAGAAGCGCTGGAAATACGGGGTTTCGGCCCCGGCATCGG
>Ga0154534_1038_pt1 | contig 14491 bp, 18 predicted proteins | sample RifGroF1_FD_105677 | JGI IMG/M metagenome (GOLD analysis project Ga0154534, IMG submission 105677) | Rhodobacteraceae bacterium GWF1_65_7 | reverse complement strand
TGGCATGTCTGGCGGCGCAGGGTTTCGGCATGATCGGCCCGGTGTCCTGCATCGTCCCCGCCCATAACGAGGCGCCGCGCATCGGCGCCGTGCTGCGGGTTCTGGCCCGCCATCCGCTGATTGCCGAGGTGATCGTGGTGGATGATGGCTCCACCGATGATACGGCGCAGGTGGCGCAGGGCTTTCCGGTGCGGCTGATCCGGCTGTCGCCCAACCGGGGCAAGACCGCCGCCGTGGCCGAGGGGCTGCGCGCGGCGCAACATGATCTGGTGATGCTGATCGACAGCGATCTGCAGGGCCTGCAGGCCGCCGACATTACCGCGCTGCTGATGCCGCTGCGGCAGGGCCGGGCGCAGGCGGCGCTGAGCCTGCGGGGCAATGCGCCGGGCCTGTGGCGGCTGATCGGGCTGGATTACATCTCGGGCGAGCGGGTGTTTCCCCGCGCCCTGCTGGCCGGGCGCGAGGCGGAGCTAGCCCTGCTGCCGAAATTCGGCTTCGAGGTCTTCCTGAACCGGATCTGGATCGCCCGCAGCCTGCAGGTCGCCGTGGTGACATGGCCGGGGGTGGCCAGCCCTGCCAAGGCCCGCAAGCGCGGCTGGCGGGCGGGCATTGCCGCCGATATCGCGATGCTGGCTGACATGTTCCACACCATCCGCCCGCTGCAGGCGCTGGGCCAGATCGTCACCTTGCGCCGCCTGCGTGCCTGAACCCGGCCCCGGTTGCCGCCTGTCCCGGTTGCCCCCGGCCCCGGTTGCCTTGCCCCGCCCCCCGTGCCACCAAGGCGCGAGACGACGGGAGGAGACCGGATCATGTTCGACATGGCGCTGCTGATTGCCGCGGCCTTTGCCGCAGGCGTGCTGAACACCATTGCAGGGGGCGGCACATTTCTGACCTTTCCGGCGCTGGTCTTCGTGGGCGTGCCGCCGGTGATGGCCAATGCCACCTCTTCGGTTGCGGTGTTTCCGGGCTATCTGGCGGGGGCGCTGGGCTTCCGGCACGAAATTGCCACCATGCCGCGCCGCAGCCTGCTGCGGTTGGGGGCCATCACGCTGGCAGGCGGGCTGGGTGGCGGGCTGCTGCTGATGGTGTCCTCCAATGCCGCCTTTTCTGCCGTGGTGCCCGCGCTTTTGCTGCTGGCGACGCTGGCCTTCCTGTTTGGCGACCGGATCCGCAACTGGGCAGCCACCCGCGCGGGAGGGGTGACGCCGGAAGGCGCGCTGGGGCTGTTTGCCGTCAGTGTGTATGGCGGCTATTTCAACGGCGGTCTGGGCATCCTGCTGCTGGCGCTGTTCTCGCTGTGGGGGATGACCGATCTGCACCGGATGAACGGGCTGAAAAACCTCATGTCCTTCCTGCTGACGGCAATTTCGGTGGCTGTCTTTATCGTGGCGGGGCTGGTCAGCTGGCCACAGGCGCTGGTGATGATGGCCGGATCCACCGCCGGGGGCTATCTGGGGGCACCGCTGGCCCGCCGCCTGCCCAAATCTGTCATCCGGGCGCTGGTGGCGCTGATCGGCTTTGGCATGACGGCGGTATTCACCTGGCGGCTGTTCCAATGACAAAAGCCCCCGCAGCTGCGGGGGCTTTCCAGATCTCGGCCCGTGAATCGGGCGTGGCCGCGACGGATTACTTCAGCTTCGCAACCACATTGTCGGCAAAGGCCGCGATCATCGCCGCATAATGTTCGGGCGAATCGGTAAAGCGATCATCCGACATCACATAGCCTTCGGGCAGGTACTGCCGCGCGGTTTCCACCGAAACGGTCATCTCATAGACATCGAATTTCGAATTGTCGTCGCTGGAGACATTGACCCGGCCCATGAGGATGGAATCTTCCAGCCCCATCGAGGTTTCAAAGCTGTTGGCCAGCGACACTTCGTCGATATCCACCGTGATGCGCGAGCCTTTGTCCGCAATCCGGTCCTGCACGCGGGCCAGAATGGCGGCCTGCAGATCGGTGGACAGATTGCCCCAGAATTTCGCCGCTTTTTCATTGGCAATCGAGGTGACATCCGCCTCGACCTTCACGCTTTCCACCGGGGTGTCGGCGGCAAAGGCCATCGGGGCCATCGGCACGGCCAAAGCGGCAGACAGGGTCAGAACATGGAAGAATTTCATGATAACCTCTTGATTTCGCCGGGGAACAACTTGTTCCCCCTATATCCGAACAACGCGAGGGTCGGGGCTTCGGTTCCGCCTGGCCGTGAAATGAATGAAGAAATCGGCAGGTCCGGGCAAATTCCGGCAAAGCAGGGACATGCGGCAAGACAGCCGCCCCGGAAATGACGAAGGGGGGCCGAAGCCCCCCTCGATTATGCGGGATTACCGCAAGACCGGCGCCTGCCTCAGGCAGCAAGCGTCTCGGTCGAAGAAAAGAACATGGCCTGGCTGACGGCCGAGCGCAGCTGATCTTCGGAAAACGGCTTGGTGATCAGGAAGGCCGGTTCCGGCCGGGTTCCGGTCAGCAGGCGTTCGGGGAAGGCGGTGATGAAGATCACCGGCAGATCCTCGAACTTGGCGAGAATATCATTCACCGCGTCGATGCCCGAAGAATTGTCGGCCAGCTGGATATCGGCCAGAATCAGATCGGGCTTTTCGCGCGAGGCCAGGGCCACGGCTTCGTCACGGGTGCGGGCGATGCCGGTCACATGATGGCCGATCTCGGTCACGATATCCTGGATATCCATCGCGATGATCGCCTCATCCTCGATGATCATCACCCGGCCGGTCACCGATTCTTCCATCTCGCGCAGCGCAATGGCGATCAGCGCCGCAGCTTCCGACGCATCCACCTGCAGGATCACGGCGATGTCGTCATGGGTGAACCCTTCGATGACCGACAGCAGCAGCGCCTCGCGCGAATGGGGGGTCAGGCCTGCCATATGACGCTGCGCCCGTTCGCCCAGCGACGAATCCGCCTCGCCCACCGGGGCGCCGGCGCTGGCCCAGACGCTGTGGAACACATGGAACAGCACCACTTTGGCATCCGGATGCGTCTGCATCACGCTCATGTCGACCAGCAGGGTTTCCAGCGTGGCTGCTGCAAACCTGTCGCCGCTGGTCTGACTGCCGGTCAGCGCGCGCGCGTAGCGACGCAGGTAGGGCAGGTTGGCCCCGATGGCAGAAGTGAGATCGGCAGGCATGTATTACTCCCCGTCAGTTTGAAGCAGAACGTATTTTTCGGGAACCAAACGCTCGGCTTGGCGTTTGGTTCCCTGTAAAGTTGCGGGAAGTCAAAAGCCATGATGAACGAAATGCCCTCCAATCCATCCAAGTCCAGTGTCCGTCAACAGATCGACGAAAATCTGAAGCGTGTCTATGACGAGGCGCTTCAGGAAGATATTCCAGACAGATTCAAGCAGCTGCTGGCGCAGCTGAAGCAGAAAGAACACGAAACCGCCGCACAGCCGGAGCCGGGCAAGTGACCCGCGCGCAGGTGGATGCGGGCGCCACGTCAGATCCCCGCGACGGTATTTCCGAACACCTGCCCGCCCTGCGGGCTTTCGCCATCTCGCTGACCCGCAACCTGGCAGAGGCGGACGATCTTGTTCAGGATACCATCGTCAAAGCCTGGTCGAACATCGACAAGTTTCAGGTCGGCACCGATCTTCGGGCCTGGCTCTTCACCATCCTGCGCAACACCTTCTTTTCCGATCGCCGCAAGCGCAAGCGCGAGGTGGCCGATCCCGATGGCATCCACGCCCAGAACCTGTTCGAAAAGCCCGAACATGATGGCCGTCTGGCCTTCAACGATTTCACCCGCGCCTTTGATCAGCTGTCGCCCGAACACCGCGAGGTGCTGATCCTTGTCGGCGCCAATGGCTATTCCTGCGAAGAGGCGGCGGTGATGATGGGCGTGGCCGTGGGCACGGTGAAAAGCCGCACCAGCCGCGCGCGGTCGAAACTGGCACAGATCCTGGGTCTGGCCGAAGGCGAGGATATTCTGGCAGGCGAAACCGGCGCGACGCTGGCCGTCATGGGCCGGTCAGGAATGCAGGCTGCATGACCATCCGCGCCGCCCGCCCGAGGTTCCCCGCGCTGTCCGGCCTCGGGTTCCGTATGATGGTCGTGTTCGGCATCGTGCTGATGCCGCTCGCCGTTCTCAGCTATGTGCAGACCCGGCAGTATCAGGCCGAAGCCGCCGCCCGTGCCGAGGCGGCGGTTCTGGGGTCTACCATGCAGGCCGCCAATCCGATGATCGGCAGCATCCTGCGGGCGCAGGGCGCTGTCAGCGGTCTTGCCGCCGCATTGGGCACGCTGGGCGCAGATCAGGCAGCCTGCCAGGCGCTGCTGTCTGATTTCCTGCGGAATCCCGCCAATGGCGATTATTCCTTCGTGGGCTACATCCCGCGGGATCTGCAGATGCAGTGCTCGCCCCAGGGCCCGCGCGATCTGTCGGATTTCCCCGAACTGGTCGAGGTGATGGATCAGGGCGAACCGACCGTGCGGGTCAACCCAAATGGCCCGGTGTCGCATCAAAGCGTGCTGATCTTCTCGCATCCGGTATCCGATGCCACCGGGCGGATTGTCGGTCTGGTGTCGCTGTCTTTGCCCCATGCGATCATCCGCACCAAGGGCGAAGAGGAACAGGGGCAAAGCCGGTCGGATGCGCTGATGACCTTCGATGCCGAAGGCAACCTGCTGGCCGCCAGTGTCCCGCTGGAACAGGCGCAGGCCCATCTGCCCGTCGACCGCAGCCTGAAGGCCCTTTCGGGCAGCCGGGCCAGCAGCTTTACCGCCGTATCAACCAATGGTGCAGAACGCATCTATGCCGTGGTGCCGCTGGCTTCGGGCAAGCTGTTCCTGCTGGGCAGCTGGCCGATGACCGGCACCGATGCCACCATCCTGCAGGCCAGCTTTCCGATCATCGCCTTTCCGGCCCTGATGTGGCTGGCCAGCCTGTTGGTGGCGCAGCTGGCTGCCGAACATCAGGTGCTGCGCCATATCCGCACCCTGCGCGCTTCGATCACCAGCTTTGCCGCAGGCAACCGCCGCCTGCCCCAGCTGGATCTGGAAGGCGCCCCGCACGAGCTGCGCTCGGTCGGCCGGGCCTTCGAACGCATGATGGAAAGCGTTCTGCATGACGAAGCGGAACTGGAGGATATGGTTCACCAGAAAGAGGTGTTGCTGCGCGAAGTGCATCACCGGGTGAAGAACAACCTGCAACTGATCGCCTCGATCATCAACATGCAGATCCGCAAGGCCCGCAGCCCCGAAAGCAAGGGCCTGCTGAAAGGCCTGCAAGACCGGGTCATGAGCCTCGCCACCATCCACCGCGAATTGTATCAGACCACCGGCCTGACCGATATCCGGGTGGATGAACTGCTGCAAAGCATCCTGCGCCAGATCCTGCGCATGGCGGGCAACCCCGCGCGGCCCTTCATCGTGGAAACCGATCTGGAGGATATCCGCCTGACCCCCGATCAGGCGGTGCCCCTGTCACTGCTGGTGACAGAGGCGCTGACCAATGCGCTGAAATACTCCTCTGCTCCTCCCGGTGAACGCCCCCGCTTGCGGGTGGTCCTGCGCCGCCGTGACGATTGCCGCGCCGAGATCGAGATCGCCAACAGCCTGGGCGTCAGCGGGTCGCGGCCCACCCTTCTGGCCGGGGAAGAGGCCGGTTCGGGGCTGGGCGAGGCTTTGCTGCGCGCCTTTGCCGGTCAGCTTGGCTCGTCTGTCACGCGCGAGGAAGACTCGCGCGAATTCCGCCTGCGCTTTGATTTCCTCCCCATCGCCCTGTCCGAAGCCGAAGAGCGTCTGGCGCAGAACCAGCCAGAGGACGAGCCCGAAAATCTGCCTTCAGCCTGATGATTTCGCAAGATTATCCAGCAAAACAGGAACCCTTTCCGCCCTGCCGCGTTGATATGGCGAAGCAAATGCAATGAAGGAGACCTTTCATGAACTGGGATCAGATCGAAGGCGGCTGGAAGCAGGTCAAGGGCAAGGTGCAGGAAAAGTGGGGCGATCTGACCGGCGATGAGCTGGACAAGATCGAAGGCAAGCGCGAACAGCTCGTCGGCCTTGTGCAGACCCGCTATGGCCGTGCCAAAGATGAAGCAGAGCGTGAAGTCGACGATTGGACCCGCACCCTCTGAACCAGATCGGCCGGGGTCTTCCCGGCCATCCCTCTGTCATCCAGACTGCAAAGGCCCGTCTCCGCAAGGAGGCGGGCCTTCTGCCATGTGGCGGGAACAGTCACGCGTGGTTGGCAGGGCGGGCAGGCAAGGGCGCGGGATGACAGGGCAAAGCTGGCCAGAGTTACGCCAAAAACCGGCGCCACCCTTCAGGGCGCGCCGGTGTTCAGCCGTTCCGCGATGATAATGCAAACAGGCTGTGCCGGGCCTGTTCGGCCTCGGATCGCAGGCCACGCAGTACACTGGCCAGATCGGGGTCCAGCCCCGGCAGCCGCAAGGCCTCGTCAAAGCGGAACAGCACTGCCAGTTCCATCTCGATCAGCGCGGGCAGGGTGGGGGCCATCCCCGAGGTGCGGCTGCGGTACAGCGGACGCTCTTTCCGGCTCAGCCGGTTGCGCAGCACAACGGCCGCACGGCGGCGGCGGATCAGAATTCGGTTCAGCTCGGGCGAGGGGGCCTGCACCTGCGCCAGCTCCATCATGTCGAGGCTGTCCTCAAGCGTCATGAGAAGCGTGGCTATGGCGCGTTTCAAGGGCATGGGGCGCTCCGTTCCTGTCATCAACTTTCGATATGCAGCCGGATGCTGCGGGTTTCGGGTGAATGAACGTCTGGCGGCAACGCCGGTTTCCGCGTCGGACTGTCGCATGGCCGGGGCAGGATGAAAAGGCGCCCAGGCCCACAGAAGATGTGCAAAAGACAAACCGGGCCAGGGCCTTGCCCTGACCCGGTTCGCCATGACGCTGCCGGTATGTGCGGTGACGGTGCCGGTCAGTGGGTTGCACCATTCGGACGATGGCTGCTGTGGCGCTGGCGCATCTCTTCCTGCGTACGTTCCGCCACCCGGTTCAGCGCCGACCGCGCGGCCACGCCCAGCTCTGCCCCGGCAGCTTCGGCCACATGCGAAAGCCGGTCGCGCTCTTCCCGCAGCAGGCGGGCGGCATCGGCCATCAGCCTGTCACTTTCGCGGCCAAAGGCATCATCTTCCGTCTGGGTGCGCGGCAGCAGGGCGGCCACGGCCGCACCGATCCCAAGCCCCACGGCGGCCGCCAGCAGCGGATGGTCGCTTGCCGCCTGTCCGCCCCGGCGCAGCCCGTCCCGCGCTGCCGCTTCGGCCCGTTCCGCAGCATCCCAGGCTTTTTCCCGGGCTGCCAGAACGCGTGCGCGCGCCGATTGCGACAGGTCATGCAGGCCCTCGGCCAGCGCTTCGCGGCTGTCCTTGAGGTAATCGCTGGCCAGCGCAGTCTTTTCCGCCGTGAAATCCCGCATCGCTGCGCCCCGGTCGGTTATCCCGTCGCGCAGCGCGGCCGCTTCACGGCTGGCAGCGGCTTCGATCTCATGCAGACGGTCGCGGGCACCCTGCTGCACATCGCGCAGTCGCAGGATCCAGCTGTCTTCGTCGTCATCCATGGCAGCGGTCTTGGGCGCTGCCGTGGCGGTTGGGAGTGCGGGTTGCTGCGGTGCAATGGCGGTCGCGCCACCCTCGTCTTCCCAGCGCGCCACGGGTTCGGCCTTGGTCACGGCGACACGCTCGGCGGCCTGCTCCGTCCTGGTGCCGTTCTGCCGGTAGATGCCATAGGCGATCAGGGCCAGGCCCGCACCCGCCACAGCAAAGCCCACCGGATTGGCGCGCACGGCCTTGCCCGCAGCCCCCGCCAGCGCGGCGCCGCGCGTCTGCAACAGGTCGATGCTGTCGCGTGCCAGGGTTTCGGGCGCAATCCGCCCGCGCAGCTGGTTCAGCGTATCGGCCAGTGCCTTGCGGCTGTTGTCCAGCCCGCGTTCGATATCGGTCATGTCAGTCATGTCGGAACACCTCTGATATATGTTGGGCATCCTCGCGGATGCGATGCGCCGTCCGCCGGGGCAGCAGCGCAGAAAGGGAAAGCGCGGCCAGCCCGCGCCAGATCAGCAGCCCCGCGATCAGCAGCAGGGTCAGCCCCACCAGAAGCGAGGCCGGGCCAGCGGCCAGCCCCGCCTGCATCAGCAGGGCAACCAGCGCGGCCGCCAGAAGCTGCAGGCCCACAAGCACCAGAACCACCGCCAGAACCAGCCCGGCCAGCGCCAGAACGGCCTGCCGTGCCTTGGCCGAAAGCTCGGCCCGGGCCAGCGCGGCTTCACCGCGGATCAGGCCGGTCAGCAGGGGCACCACCTGCGACAGCAGGGCAATTGTGCCCATGTTGCGCGGATCGGTGTCTTGTGGGCGCTGCGTCATGCGCGGGGCCGACGGATGCTGTGCGGCGGGCGCGACACCAGCCCCGAAGCCGGGCCGGTGGCCAGCATCGGCGGCGCCTCGGTGGCGGCTTGCGGCGCAGGCGTGGCCGAGGCGCGGGCAAAGCGCGTCGCGGCAAATCCGGCCAGAAACGCTCCGGCAATCACGGTGGCCGGGTTCCGGCGCGCAAAGGCCCCGGCATCCTGCATCAGGCTGCCGTCGCGCAGGCGGCCTGCCGTGCGTTCCACCGTCTGGGCCAGTGCCTCCAGCACGCGCGAGGGGATTTCGCGCCCGCTGTCATCCGCCGCCTTGCGCAGCGCATCGGCGGTATCGCTGGCCTGGCGGGCGATGTCATCCTTGGCCTCTTCGATCCGCTCGCCTGCTTCGGCGCGGCCGGTATCAATCGCCTGCCGGGCACCGGCTTTCAGCTGTTCTGCGGCATCGCGGGCGTTGGTTTTGATGTCTTCGGTCATGCGGGGCATCTTGTCCTCCAGGAGGGTGCAGGGGATCTGTCGCCCGGCGCGTGCCGGGCGGTCCTGCAGATGAATGGTGTTGGGCCCTGTCCCCCGGTCAGCCCCCGGTCGGATCGTTTGCGATCACGGGGCCGGGACGCGGGTCAGAGAGCGCGGTTGCGGGCACGCGGCCCGGCGATCAGCCAGATCAGGAAGCCAAGGATGGGCAGGAACACGATCAGCAATACCCACAGCACCTTCGACCCGGTCGAATTGCCGGAATTCACCACCGACACGATCGCCCAGATATCCAGCGCCAGAATGATAAGCCCGCCGAAACCGGAGAGATTGAGCATGTTCATTTCCATCTTTCGTCACTCCATTGGCCGTTGTCTGGGTGGAAAACGTCTGGACGCGCTGCCGGTTCCCGAAACTTTTCAGCCTCTTGCGCGGAACCGGGCGGCATATCGTCGCGTTGTCCCTGCATGACGCGCCGCAGGGCGCATATCTCACCCCGAAAGGAGTTTCTCATGCTTGGTTGGGCTTTGACCTTCCTCGTTGTTGCGCTGATCGCTGCGGCTCTGGGCTTTGGTGGCATCGCCGGTGCCTCTGCTGGCATCGCGCAGATCCTGTTCTTCATCTTCATCGTGCTGTTCGTCGTGGCGATGATCGCCCGCGCACTTCGCGGCCGCCCGCCGGTCTGAACCCGCCCTTCCGAACCGGAGGCAAAAGATGAAAAAGGCCGCAGGTTTGCCCTGCGGCCTTTTTCCATGCCCGGTGCCATCGCTGTCCTGCACCTTCGCCGCCCCACGCTTTCGCCGCCCCGAGCCATCGGTCGGCTGCTGACGCCGCCCGGCCCGCAGCCTCGGCCCCCCGCCCCCCCACAACCCGCGCGCAACGGAAAAGGCCCGCAGCTTGTGCTGCGGGCCTTTCCCTCAGGCTGGTGGGGGCTCAGCCTTCGAAGCTGTCAGCCCTCGTATTTGGGCAGAGCTTCCAGCTCTTCCTTGGTCATCGAAACATAGATCCGGGTTTCATCGCCCCCATCAGCCCGCACCACATCGACCGAGCCGATGGGCAGTGCCACAGGTTTGGCGCCAATCCCCAGGAAACCGCCCACGTCGATCACCGCTTCGGTCAGCTTGCCATCCGCCGACAGCACCAGCTCCGACACTTCGCCGATGCGCTTGTCTTCGGCATCATAGACCGAGGCACCCTGCACATCATCCGCCGTCAGCGCATCCATGGCGATCGAGGCATAGCCTTCGCGCACCACGGGGGCGGTTTCAGCCTGTGCCATATCGGTGGTTGCGGGGGCCATGGCATCCGGGGTTTCGGTGGTCGCCGTATCGGCCGCCGTATCATCCGGCAGGATGCGGTTCGTGGTATCGGTCACGGCGGTGGCTGCCTTGTCCATCGCGCCATCCACGGCAACGGCCGCATCATCCATGGCCTTGGACCAGCTGTATTCCGGGGCGGTTTCCAGCAGCGCGCGGTTGGCGTTCATCACCAGGAAATAGTCATGCGGCAGGTCGGCGGTCGACGAGTCGCTGACAAAGCGGATCGCTTGCATGTCGACGGCGATCCGGCGTTCGCCAAGGCCCAGAAACCCGCCGATATCAACCAGCACCGAATCCACGGCACCATCGCGGCCGATGATGACATCGTTCACTTCACCGATGTCTTCCCAGTCAGACTGAACGCCTTCGGCTTCGGTCACAGTGGGTTCGATCTCCAGCGCATAGATGCGCTTGCCCAGAAAATCTGACGCTGCAACCAGGGTCGGATCAGCTTCGCTGCGGAAGGGGGAAGCGGCATCCTGTGCGAAAGCTGCAACACCCGAGGTCAGGGCGATTGCGGTGGAAAGCATAAGCATCTTCATAGGATTTCTCCGTCTTCTCAAACAGTTGTGCGCATCATGCGCTTGCCGGGGACAACGTGCCTGAAATGATCGGGTTCCGAAGATTTTATCCGCCCCCGCGCAGCAGGCCCTTCAGCGGGCCAAAATCCGCCCGTCTGGCAGGGGCCGCCCCAGCGCCAGAAGCGGCGCCACAAGGGCCGAGGGGCGGGGCCGGGGCGACACTGCCTCTTCCATCGCGCGCAGCAGAACCTCGCCCGCCCGGCTCAGCGCACAGGCCCGCAGACGGATGCCCCCCAGATTGCGGGCGGCGGCGGCATGGCGGGCAAAAATCCGCAGCGAGGCGGCAGGCAGCGGCTCTGCCCCGTCGGCCTGCACAAAGATGATGCGCCCGCGCGGCGCCATGGCGGGCAGCAGGATGCGCGCAAAGCGGAAGGCCGACAGGAACCCGGCATCCCAGGCGGCCCGGGCATCCCCGGGCGCGGCCGGGATGAAATGCGCCGCCAGATCCAGCCCGCCCCGCGCCTGACAATCGCGCGCCAGATCCGCCAGATCACCCGGCGTTCCCGCCCCGGCCATCATCACCTCGCGCCCCTCGCCCGCCAGCAGGTCCGGCAGCCAGTCCGGCAGGATCTCGGGCTGCAGCCCATGCAGCAGCGCAAGGCCGGGGCGGCGTTGCGGCGGCAGGCTCAGGGTCGGGGCGCCCGAGCCCAGAGGAAAGCTGCGCAGGGGGAAGGGGCGGTGGGGGAAGGGCATGGGATATTCCTTGCTCCGTGTCGGCATCACACAGCGAACCCGCGCTGCGCCATCCGGTTCCGGCCATTCTGCAACAGCAGGCAAAGATCTGCCTGCCACAGCCATCATCAGGGGAACCCGCGGCACCCCCGGCAGGTTATCCTTGGTACTTCCTCACCATTGGACCTCCTCATGCAATTGCCCCCCTGTCCTGTCTGCGGCCAGCCCGTTCATCCGCATACGCTGTCCTGCCCCTGCGGCACGGAACTGGTGTTCCTGCCGGACGAGGGCCGCTTTTCCTCTGACGCGCCGCAATGCGCCAACCGCGCGCAGATCGGTTGCAACTGGCAGGCCGAAACCGAGGCGGGTCTTTGCCGGTCCTGCGCCATGACCCAGACGGTGCCGGATCTGGCGATCGAGGAAAGCACCGCCCTGTGGTCGGAAACCGAACGCGCCAAGCGGCTGGCAATTCAGGGCTTTGTCCGTCTGGGCTGGTTCACCCCCGAAGATACCGGCCCCCGCCCGGTGTTCCACCTTCTGGCCGAACGCACGGCCGCCGAAGGCCGGGTGAAGGTGCTGATGGCCCATGCCGATGGCGAGGTGACGCTGAATGTGGCCGAGGCCGATCCCGCCATCCGCGCCATCCGTCAAAAGGACATGGACGAAGATTTCCGTTCGATGGTGGGCCATGTGCGGCACGAAATGGGGCATTTCGTGTTCTGGCGCCTGTCCCAGAATCCCGATTTCGTTTCGGCCTTCCGGGCGCTGTTCGGCGATGAACGCGCCGATTACGCCGAGGCGCTGGCCGCCCACCACGAATCGCCACAGCAGGCCGGCACCGATTACATCTCCAGCTATGCCACTTCGCATCCGCATGAAGACTGGGCCGAAACCTTTGCCCATCTGATGCATCTGATGGATCTGGCCGACAGTTTCGATGCCGCCGGGCTCAGCCTCGGGGGCTATCCCGCGCCCGCGTCAGCCTATGGCGAGGCCGATGCGGACAAGCTGCTGATGCGGGCGGGCGATGTGGCCATCGCGCTCAATCACCTGAACCTCAGCATGGGCCTGCCCTCGCCCTATCCCTTCGTTCTGGGGCCGGGGGTGCGGGGCAAACTCGCCTTCGTGCATCGCTGGATGACCGGCCGCGCGGTGGTCTGACCCTCCGCAGGGCGCGGGCGATCAGCCCGCCATCAGTGGAAACTGCAGCAGCGCGCGGGTACCGCGCTGCCCGCCGCGGTTGGTCATGGTCAGCTGCCCGCCCAGCTGCACCGCGAATTGCCGCGCGATGCGCAGGCCCAGGCTCCGGCTCTGTTCCAGATCGAAATCCGCAGGCAGCCCCGGCCCGCCATCGCTCACTTCCAGCAGCGCCTCGCCGGTTTGGGTGGGGGCGCAGCGCACGGTCAGATGCAGGTGCCCGCTGTCATCCGGCCCATGTTCCACCGCATTGGCGATCAGCTCGGTGCAGACCAGCGCCAGCGGGATGGATTGATCCGGGCGGATGCGCAGGGGCTGGGTTTCCATCTTCAGATCCACCTTGCCCGCAGGCCCGGCCGTGGCCAGCACATCGGGCACCATTTCGGCCAGGAAAACCGCCAGATCCATATCTTGCCGTGCCGGATCATGCAGCTGGCGCTGCACCCGCGCCACGATATCCAGCCGGGCCGAGGCCGCATCCAGCGCCGCCTGTGCCGCCGGATCGGCAACATTGCGGCGCTGCAGCTTCAGCAGGGCCGCCACAACCTGCAGGTTGTTCGACACCCGATGCTGCAATTCATGAAACATCAGCGTGTTGGTTTCCGCCAGCTTCGCCGCCCGGTCTGCCTCGTGCCGCATCCGCCGCACCGCCCGCCGCATCAGCGCGATCAGGAACAGCTCGGTCGCCACCACAAAGGCATAGAACAGCAGCGCCACCAGCGACCCGCTGCCAAGCGCAAAAGAGTTTTCCGGCGCGATGAAGAAATACCAGGCCGCCAGCCCGCAAGCCAGCGCCTCGACCGTGCCCGCCCGCGTGCCGCAGATGAATCCGGTCAGGATCACCGCCGGAAAGAAGGTCAGATAGGGAAAGCCGGGCGGCAGCAGATCATCGGCCACAAAGCGCAGCGCAAGGGCCATGACAAAAGACCCGGCGGTAAAGACGGTGACAAAGGCGGGAGAGCGTTCTTTGAGGCTCCAGGCGCTCAGACGGTCGAGCATGATGGCGCGGATGATCCTTGTGGCTGGGGCCGCTTCCTTTGCATGGCTGCGACAATGCCCGTTCCGTCGCTCGCCGGGAAGGAGAATCTTGCGGGCTTCCGCAAGGAAATCTGCCCAGCCCACCGCAAGAAACCCGCCGCATGGAAAAAGGCCCCGCACAAGGCGGGGCCAGTTGACAGGGAGGGAAAACGTCAATCGCTGCGCGGCGAACCCAGAAACCTGAAGGTCAGGTTCGCCGCGCTTCGATGGTTCAACGCAAGACCGCTTTGCCGGTTCCGCCCTCCAAAGATTTTCTTCACAGGCCCGCTGTGCCGTTCAGATCCGGGCCTGCTCTCGCAGATCATCGCCAAAGATCAGCATGGTTGGCCCCTGTGCGGCCACGCCTTCGCGCAGCAGGCCGGGCAGATCGCCCAGTTCGGTCAGGCGCCGCACCTGCCAGCCGCAGGCGGCGGCAATCGCGGCCAGATCGGGGGTGAAGATATCCACGCCCAAGGGCGGGATGTTCTTCGCCTGCATATAGCTTTTGATCTCGCCATAGCCGTTGTTGTCATGCAGCAGCAGCACCACGGGCACCTGCGCCTCGGCGGCGCTGGCCAGCTCGCCCAGACAGAACTGCAACCCGCCATCGCCGGACAGCGCGACCACAGGCCGGTCATCGGCGAGTTTCGCCCCCACGGCGGCGGGCAGCCCATAACCCAGCGTGCCAAAGCCGGTGGCCGAATTGAACCAACTGCCCGGGGTCGCTGCGGCAAAGCCAAGGTTGCCTGCGTAAACCAGCTGGGTGGAATCGCCCACGATCCGCGCATCGGGCAATGTGTCACGCACCATGGCCAGGATCGCCAGATCGCCCAGCATCGCCGCCCCCAGCACCGGGCGCCCGGCCTCTGCCGCTGCGGCCCGCGCGGCGCCATCC
>Ga0154534_1026_pt5 | contig 14509 bp, 18 predicted proteins | sample RifGroF1_FD_105677 | JGI IMG/M metagenome (GOLD analysis project Ga0154534, IMG submission 105677) | Rhodobacteraceae bacterium GWF1_65_7 | reverse complement strand
CCGCCCGCGATGCGGTTGCGCCCCTCGGCCCCCAGACTGTCCCAGCCGATCAGCGAGGCCGCACTGCCAGTTTTCAGCGGATCGGCGGGCGGGGCAAAATCCGGCGGATCGGTGGCATCCAGCGTCGCATAGCTGCGGTCCAGCACCCCCAGCACCCGTTCCATCAGCACGCCCGCGCCAATCGACCAGAACAGCCAGCCCGTCACCGCCAGCGACAGGAACAGCGCCATGCGCCGGGGCAGGAACGGCTCTGCCTGCGCAGACAGGATGCGCAGCACCCGGCGGAACAGCCGCCCCAGCAGCACCAGCACCGCCCCCAGCCCCAGCGCGATACCCGCGATGGTGAAGGGCCGCGCGGTTTCCACCGGCACCATGCCCATGGCGGCGCGGATCTCGTTCTGCCAGCCGCGCGCCATCCACAGCGCCCCGATCATCACCAAAGCGGCCAGCACCCCCGCCAGCAGGCTGCGCCGCAACAACACCCGCCCCGGCGGATCGGCGGGCTGAACCACCCACAGCCAGATCAGCGTCAACCCGGCGCCGATGCCATAGCCGCAGCCAAAGCTCAGCCCGGCCAGCACCCCCTGCAACTGCGCGCTGCGCGGAATGAGGCTGGGCGACAGCGCCGCCGCAAAGGCCGCCGCCCCCAGCAAAAGGCCCAGCGGCGCAAGCCGCCCGAACAGCGGCTGATCTTCGGACCTGCGGTAAAATCTCATCGGGGAAAAACCTGTTTCGCGTGGCAGGCCAAGGCTCTGCAAGCCGGGCGCGCCCGTCAAGCCGTTTCTGGCGCCGCGCGGTGGGTGCCGGATCCGGCTGTCGCTCATGCTCTTGTGGCTGGCGCGCATCGGGGTAAGCTGCCCCCGCGCAACCGGAGGCCTGCACATGGAAAACTGGGATGAAATCCGCACCGCCTTTCAGGTGGCCCGTCTGGGCACGGTATCGGGTGCAGCCGAGGTTCTGGGCGTGCATCATGCCACGGTGATCCGCCATATCGACGCGCTGGAAAAGCGGCTGGGGGCCAAGCTGTTCCAGCGCCATGCCCGCGGCTACACCCCGACCGAGGCCGGGCGCGATCTGCTCAGCGTGGCGCAGGCCACCGAAGACCAGTTCAGCCAGCTGTCCTCGCGCATCAAGGGCCAGGGCGAAACCGTGACGGGCGAGCTGGTGGTGACCTCGATCACCGGGCTGGCCGATCTGCTGACCCCGGTTCTGGCCTCGTTCCAGGCCAAACACCCCGGCCTGATCGTGCGCTTCCTGACGGACATGCGGCTGTTCCGGCTGGATTACGGCGAGGCGCATGTGGCGATCCGCGCCGGCGCCATCCCCGAAGAGCCGGATAATGTGGTGCAGCCGCTGATCCGCCTGCGCACCGGGCTTTACGCCGCGCGCAGCTATGTGGATCGTTTCGGCCTGCCCGCAGGCCCGCAGGATTTTGACGGCCATCTGTTCATCGGGGCGGATAATGCGATCAGCCGGGCACCCTTTCACCGCTGGCTGCGCGATACCGTGCCGCTGGAACAGATCGCCTATCGCGCCACCGATACCGCCACGCTGGAAGCCGCGGTGAAATGCGGCGCCGGGATCGGCTTCATGTCGCATTACGCAGCCGCCGCCCATCCCGATCTGATCGAGGTGATGGCCCCACGCGATGAATGGGCACCGCCGCTCTGGCTGGTGACCCATGTGGATCTGCACCGCACGATCAAGGTGCAAAGTTTCCTCGCCCATCTGAAAGCCGCCGTTGCAGGCTGGACCGACGTATGATCCTGACCCCGGCGCAGCGCGGACATCTGGCGATGTTCGCCTTTTCGGCGCTGGTGGCCGGGTCTTTCTCGCTGGGCGCGCGGGCTGCACCGCATATCGACCCCACCGCCCTCACCCTGCCGCGCTTTGCACTGGCGGGGGCGCTGGTCGGCGCGGCCGCCTTCCTGACAACCGGGGTGCGGCGGGCGCATTTCGTGGCCCCCTGGCGCTACGGCGTGCTGGCGGCGCTGCTGGCCGCCTATTTCGTGCTGATGTTCGAAGGGCTGAAGCCCGCGCCGCCGGTTTCTGCTGCCGCGGTCTTCACGCTGACGCCGCTGCTGGCGGCGGGCTTTGGCTGGCTGGTGCTGCGCCAGATCACCACGCCGCGCATGGCGCTGGCCCTGGGGCTGGGCGCGGCCGGGGCGCTGTGGGTGATCTTTCGCGGCGATCCCGCCGCCGCCCTGCGGATGCAGATCAACCGGGGCGAGGCGGTCTATTTCGCGGGCTGCGTGGCCCATGCGCTCTATGCGCCCATGGTCCGGCGGCTGAACCGGGGCGAACCCGCGGTGGTCTTCACCTTCGGCATGATGCTGGCGGGACTGGGGCTGCTGGCACTTTACGGCTGGCCGCAGATGCTGGCCACCGATTGGGCTGCGCTGCCGCCCATCGTGTGGATCTGCCTTGTCTATGTCGCCGTCGCCGCCAGTGCCATGACCTTCGTGCTGCTGCAATATGCGGCGCTGCGCCTGCCCTCGGCCAAGGTCATGGCCTATACCTATCTGGTGCCCAGCTGGGTACTGCTGTGGGAAATCGCCTTTGGCGCGGGTCTGCCCGCCCCCCGCCTGCTGATCGGCATGGCGCTGACCGTGCTGGCGCTTGTGCTGCTGCTGAAGGATGAAACCGCCGCCCGCCCCGCGCCCTCTGCCCCGCCCTCCGCCCCGCCGCCTGCTGCGCAGTGACTGTGCCCTGATGCAGGGCGACATTGCGCAACGGCTCGCCTATTTTCACCCCGAACCATGAAGGAGCGACAGGATGGAATTCGGGCTTGATACCTTTGGCGATGTGACCCGCGATGCACAGGGCCGCCTGCTGCCGCAGGATCAGGTGCTGCGCGATGTGGTGGAACAGGCGGTGCTGGCCGATCAGGTGGGCGTCGACGTGATCGCGCTGGGCGAACACCACCGCGACGATTTCGCCATTTCCGCCCCCGAGATCCTGCTGGCCAATATCGCCGCCAAAACCGCGCGCATCCGCCTGGGCACCGGCGTTACCGTGCTCTCCACCGATGATCCGGTCCGGCTGTATCAGCGGTTCAGCACGCTGAACGCGATTTCCGGCAACCGGGGCGAGGTGATCCTGGGCCGGGGGTCGTTCATCGAAAGCTATCCGCTGTTCGGCTACGATACCTCGGATTACGAAACCCTGTTCGAAGAAAAGCTGGATCTGTTCGCCACCGTCAACCGTGGCGGCGCGGTCAAATGGCAGGGCAGCCACCGCACGGCGCTGAAAGTGCCGGGCGTCTGGCCCCCGGCGCAGCCCGGCGGGGTGCGCGCCTGGATCGGCGTCGGCGGCAGCCCGGAATCGGTGGTGCGCGCCGTGCGCCATGACATGCCCATGATGCTGGCCATCATCGGCGGCGATGCGCGCCGCTTCCGGCCCTTTGTCGATCTGTATCACGATGCCTACAACCAGATCGGCGGCAGCCCCAAACCGCTGGGCGTCCACTCCCCCGGCCTGATCGCCGAAACCGACGATGCCGCCCGCGAGGTGGCCTTCACCGGCTACAAGGCCCTGCATGACCGCATCGGCCGCGAACGCGGCTGGCCCGCCCTGACCCGCGCCGCCTTCCTGCAAGAGGTGGAACACGGCAGCCAGTATGTCGGCAGCCCCGAAACCGTCGCCCGCAAGATCGCGGCCACGGTCAAGGCGCTGGGCCTGTCGCGCTTCAACCTGAAATATTCGGCCGGCACCACCGCCCATGCCGATCTGATGCGCTCGGTCGAACTTTATGGCACCCGCGTCATGCCGCTGGTCCGCGACATGCTGGCCGCAGGCTGACACCCGCCCCCGCAAAGCAAAACCCCCGGTCGCAGGACCGGGGGTTTTCAAACTGACGCCTGGGGCGGATCTCAGTTGTCGTCGTCTTCGTCGTCATCCTCGCCATGCGGCAGGTTGAAGAAGCTGTCGGCGTCCGAATAATCCGCCGGATTTTCCTCTTCTTCTTCCGGCTTGCCAAAGGCCGCCACACCAGCCAGCGCGCCCGGCATCTTGGGATCGGTGCCCATGCCCAGCGACTGTTCGGTCGACACCAGCTTGCGCCGCTCGTCATCCGACATCACGCCACCTTCGGCGGCGCGCTTGCGCGCGGCCTGCTGCACGGCCAGATCAAGCTCGGATTGCTTGCACAGCCCCAGCGCCACCGGATCAATCGGGGCGATGTTCTGGCTGTTCCAGTGCGTCCGCTCGCGGATGGCCTGAATGGTGGGCTTGGTGGTGCCGACCAGCTTGCCGATGGCGCCATCGCTGAGTTCCGGGTGGAACTTCACCAGCCACAGAATGGCGGCCGGGCGATCCTGGCGTTTCGACAGCGGGGTATAGCGCGGGCCACGACGTTTTTCCTCGCCCACGGCGGCGGGGTTGAACTTCAGCTTCAGCTTGTAGAACGGGTCTTTCTGACCCTTCTCGATCTCGATCTGGTCCAGCTGGCTGTTGCCCACCGGATCGAAGCCCTTCACCCCGGTGGCCACATCGCCATCGGCAATGCCTTGCACTTCAAGCTCGTGCATTCCGCAGAAATCGGCGATCTGCTTGAAGCTGAGGGTCGTGTTGTCCACCAGCCAGACGGCCGTGGCCTTGGCCATGAGCGGTTTCGACATCGGAACACTCCTTTACAAATCTCTCCCGGGCCGGGAAAACGGCTGCAGCCAGATCCGGCCGCGACTTCCACATTTCAGGGAATTCAATCGCGGCTTATAAAGCGGATTTGCCACGGGGGAAAGAGAAAATGCGCCTTGCTTTGCTTGCCGCTCTCGCAACCTTGATCGCCGCGCCGGTTCTGGCCGAGGGCGAACAGGCGGGCGATTTCGATTACTATGTGATGGCGCTCAGCTGGTCGCCCAACTGGTGCGCGCTGGAAGGTGCGGGCCGCTTTGCGCCGGAATGTGATGATGGCGCGGGCCTGGGCTTCACCCTGCACGGGCTTTGGCCGCAATATGAAAGCGGCTGGCCCAGCTATTGCCGCACCACCGCCCGCGATCCCTCGCGCAGCGACAGCGCCGCGATGGAAGATGTGATGGGCAGCGCAGGTCTCGCCTGGTATCAGTGGAAGAAGCACGGGCGCTGCAGCGGGCTTGCCGCTGCCGATTACTACGCCACCGCGCGCCGCGCCTTTGCGACGATCACCCAGCCCCCGGTCTTTGGCCAGATGGACCGGCGGCTGCAACTGCCCGCCGAAGTGGTAGAGGCCGCCTTTCTGGAATCCAACCCCGGCCTGTCCCGCGACCAGATCACCATCACCTGTGCCGATGGCCATATTCAGGAAGCGCGCATCTGCCTGACCAAAGACCTGCAACCGCGTCGCTGCGGCCCGGATGTGATCCGCGATTGCCGGATGCGCGATGCGGTGATGGAACCGCCGCGCTGATCCCCGGTCGTTTACGCGCCCGTGCGCCTGTCCCGACAGCTGCGGGACGGCGGCGGGACGCCTGCGGGACACAGACCCTACGGCGCCGCGCCGGTCATCCCCGCCTCCGGGTCATCGCGCAGTTCGGTTTCCAGAAACCGTTCCAGCGCATCCAGATCCACCGGATCGAACTGCCCGAAACCACGCATCCAGACCGAGGCCGCCTTCAACGCATCGGGCTCCAGCTTGCACCAGATCACCCGGCCCCGGCGTTCGCGGCTGATCAGCCCGGCCTCGGCCAGCACCTGCAGATGTTTCGAAATCGCGGCCAGCGACATCTGGAACGGCTCTGCCACATCGGTCACCGCCATGTCGTCTTCCAGCAACATGGCAAGGATCGCCCGCCGTGTCGGGTCGGCCAGGGCGGCGAAGATCGGGCTCAGGGCATCGGTCATCCCCCATCCTTGGCCTGCTGCCCTGTTATCGTCAACCGGATGGTTGAATCCGGCACCCTCAACCGGATGGTTGAATATACCTCACGCCGCCGTGACAGCGCAAACGGCCCGCGCCGCGCTGCAGGTATTTTGGAAAACGTCGTAAAATCAGCAGCTTGCACCGTCGAATTCGCACCATTGCTGCCTTGACTCAGATGCCCCCGTTCCGTAGGTTCGCCGCGACTGTTCAAGGGGCCTCACAATGGCAGACGAACCCGATCCCGAACGGCTCCGCGCGCTGGATGCGCGGCTGTCCAAGGTGAAGGGTGCCAAGGTGAACCCCTCTGGCACAGGTAAGGATTTCTCGCAGGGCGAACAGGCCTGGCGGATGGTGATAGAGCTGGTTGCGGGGCTGCTTCTGGGCCTGGGCATCGGCTACGGTCTGGACCATGTGTTCGGAACGATGCCCATCTTCCTGCTGATCTTCGTGCTGCTGGGCTTCGTCGCTGGGATCAAGACCATGCTGGGCACCGCCCGGGAAATGGCCGAGAAACAGGCGAAGACCGAAGAGGCGCAGACGCAGGCGGATCGCTCCGCCGGAACCGAAGGATGACAGACGTGGCAGCGGAAGCAGAAACCGGCTTTGCAATTCACCCGATGGATCAGTTCATCGTGTCGCGGTGGTTCTGCCACGACGATGCCGCCACGGTGATCAACGAATGTACCGCCAATATCAAATGGTATGAAATCACCAACGTCACCGTCTGGATCGCCCTGACCGTGCTGGCGATCATTGCCCTGATGGTGTTCGGTTCGCGTGGCCGTGCGATTATTCCTTCGCGGATTCAATCGGTTGGCGAGATGCTTTACGGCTTCATCTACAAGATGGTCGAAGATGTGACCGGCCATGAAGGGGTGAAATACTTCCCCTATGTCATGACGCTGTTCCTGTTCATCCTGTTCGCCAACCTGCTTGGCCTGATCCCGATGAGCTTCACCACCACCAGCCATGTCGCCGTCACCGTGACGCTTGCGCTGCTGGTCTTCCTGGGCGTCACCATTCTTGGCCTTGTCAAGAACGGCATCGGCTTCCTGGGCATGTTCTGGGTGTCTTCGGCTCCGCTGCCGCTGCGCCCCGTGCTGGCGATCATCGAAGTGATTTCCTACTTCGTGCGTCCCGTCAGCCACTCCATCCGTCTTGCGGGCAACCTGATGGCTGGCCACGCCGTGATGAAAGTGTTCGCAGGCTTTGCCTCGATGGCTGTCATCTCGCCGGTCGCTGTGGGTGCCGTGACCGCGATCTATGGTCTGGAACTGCTTGTTGCCGTGGTTCAGGCTTATGTTTTCACCATTCTGACCTGCGTCTACCTGAAAGACGCGGTGGGCGGCGCCCACCACTAAGGTCCGGACTACCAACCCTAAATTCGAATTCCAAAGGAGACGAACAATGGAAGCTGAAGTCGCACAACTCGCGCTTATGGGCAAATACATCGGCGCCGGTCTGGCCGCCATCGGTCTCGGCGGTGCTGGTATCGGTGTGGGCAACATCGCCGGTAACTTCCTGGCTGGCGCCCTGCGCAACCCCTCGGCTGCTCCGTCGCAGACCGCCAACCTCTTCGTCGGCATCGCCTTTGCCGAAGCTCTGGGCATCTTCTCGTTCCTGATCGCCCTGCTGCTGATGTTCGCCGTCTGATCCTGACTGCCTGAGCTTCTCGGCCGGTGGGGCATAACGCCCCCCGGCCAAGTGTTTGACGGACGTGAGGAATCAACATGGCGACCGAAGCGCATGAAGCGGCGGCGGGTAGCTCCGCCGGTATGCCGCAGCTCGACATCTCGACCTGGGGCAACCAGATCTTCTGGCTGCTGGTCGCGCTTGTCGTGATCTATTTCGTGCTGTCGCGCGTGGCCCTGCCCCGGATCGGGGCAGTTCTGGCCGAGCGCAGCGGCACCATTACCAACGACCTGGCTGCAGCCGAAGAGCTGAAGCAGAAGGCGGTCGCCGCAGAAAAGGCCTATAACGACGCGCTGGCGAAAGCCCGCATCGAGGCGGCCAAGATCGTGGCACAGGCCAAGGCAGAGATCCAAACCGATCTCGACGCCGCAACGGCCCGTGCCGATGTGGAAATCTCGGCCAAAACCGCAGAGTCGGAAGCCCGCATCGCGGAAATCCGTGCCAATGCGATGGAAAGCGTGACGGAAGTTGCGAAAGACACCGCGCTGGAACTGGTTTCCTTCCTGGGTGGCCAGGCCGATGCCGAAACCATCTCGGCGGCGGTTTCCGCCCGGCTGAAAGGATAAGCCCATGAACAAGCTGATCCTGATTGCCGCAACCCTGATGGCGAGCCCGGCCCTTGCGGCCACCGGCCCGTTCTTCTCGCTGCGCAACACGAACTTCATCGTGCTGCTGGCCTTCATCCTGTTCGTCGGTATCCTTTTCTACATGAAGGTTCCGGCGAAGATCGGCGCCATGCTTGATGCCCGCGCGGCAGCAATCAAGGCCGAACTGGAAGAGGCCCGCGCCCTGCGCGAAGAAGCCAAGACCATCCTCGCCTCCTACGAGCGCAAGCAGAAGGAGATGATGGAGCAGAGCGAGCGTATCGTTTCCGGCGCCAAGGAAGCGGCCATGGCCGCTGCCGTGCAGGCGAAGGAAGACCTGAAGGTGTCCATCGCGCGCCGTCTGGCTGCTGCGGAAGAGCGTATCGCCTCTGCCGAAGCTGCCGCCGTCCGCGAAGTGCGTGAAACGGCTGTGGATGTGGCGATTGCCGCGGCATCCGATGTGCTGGCCCGCCAGATGAGCGCCACGGCCTCTGCCGCTTCGATCGACGCGGCGATTGCCGAAGTCGGCGCCAAGCTGCACTGAGCCTGACACGATTGCAAAACAGGAAAACCCCGGTTTCGGCCGGGGTTTTCTGTTATCTGGATTTCTCGTGTTCGATGCGCTGACGGGCCACCGCCTCGTTGCGTTCAGACCGGGCCTGTTCTTGCAGCGCCAGCTCGACATAATCCATATGAGCCGATACGGCGACGCGTGCAGCGGCGGGATCACGGGCCTGAATGGCCTTGTTGATGGCGCGGTGCTGATCCAGCAACATGTCGCGCGTCATGCGATTCTTGAACATCATCATGCGGTTATAGAAGACGCCCTGCCGCAGCAGATCGAACATCGACCGCATCATGTGCAGCATGACGACGTTATGGCTCGCCTCGATGATGGCCATGTGGAACTGGGCATCCAGCGCCGCCTCGTCTGCCGGATTGCGCTTCTGATGCGCGGATTCCATCTTGGCGAAGATCGTGGCGATCACCTCCAGATCGGTATCCGACCCCAGGCGCGCGGCGCGTTCGGCAGCCAGACTTTCCAGATCGCGGCGAAAATCGAGATAATCATACACCGCCTCGTCATGCGCGGCGAAGAGTTCGATCAGCGCCGGGGAAAAGGCCGAACCCAGCACCTCGGCGATGAACACGCCCGATCCCGGGCGGCTGTCGACAAGGCCCTTTTGTTCCAGTGATTCAAGGGCTTCGCGCAAGGATGGGCGTGAAACGCCCATACGTTCGGCCAGATCGCGTTCGGCAGGCAAACGCTCTCCTGGCCGCAGGATGCCCCGCAGGATCAAGAGTTCGATCTGTTTTGACACACTTTGTGCCAGTTTTTCGGCCGTCACTTTTTCGAAAGGCATGGTCCCCTCGCCTGAGTGGTCAAGAATTATGACCAACAGCAGGTTTCAGCAACAGGAAAGGGGCGCGCTTTCGCACGCCCCTGTCAGAAAACCATACCTGTCACAAAGCCATGAAGGCCGATCAGTTCGGGATGATGGTGATTTCGACCCGGCGGTTCTGCGCGCGGCCATCCGGCGTCGCATTGGAGGCGATGGGCTGGTTGTAGCCCCGGCCATAGGCCGCCACACGGGCCGATTGCACCCCGCCCGACACCAGAACGCTGGCAACGGATTGCGCGCGGCGTTCCGACAGATCCTGGTTGTAGGCGGCAGAGCCGGTATTGTCGGTATGGCCCACCACCTGCACCCGGCTGGCCGGATAGCGCACGAGGTTTGCCGCCACGGCGCGCAGATCGCCCTGCAGATCGGGGCGCAGGCTGGCGCTGTCGGTGGCGAACAGGATGTCCTGCGGCATCGTCAGCACAAGCGCATTGCCGGTATTGGTGATCTGGGTGTTCGGGCTCATCTGGGCGCGCAGTTCGGCGGCCTGCCGGTCCAGCGAATTGCCGATGGCGCCACCCACTGCGGCGCCGGCTGCGGCACCGATCACGGCCTTGGCCAGACGGTCATCCCCACCCGAGGCTGCCCCCGCCACGCCGCCGACAATGGCGCCGAAGGTGGCCGCGCCCTTGGCACGGGCATTCGGGTCTTCATACTGATAGGGATCAACGCAGCCTGCCAGCACGGCAAAGCCTGCGACGCCGAGAAGGAGGGAGGGCTTCAGGATCATGATTTGGCCTCTTGCATGGTCACCCCCGCGGGGTGTCGCCGCAGGTTATATCAACAACGCGCCAGACCGGAAATCGTTGCATGGAACCGCGCGAAAATTTGCCATCACGTTCCCGTGGCATCCAGACGCGCCGATTCCCATGCCAGCATGGCGCGTTTGACCGGCAGCCCCCAGTGATAGCCGCCCAGGCCCCCGGATTTGCGCAGCGCCCGGTGGCAGGGAATCAGAAGGCTCACCGGGTTGCGTCCCACCGCGGTGCCCACCGCCCGCACCGCCGCCGGATGGCCGATGACGCGGGCGATATCGGAATAGGTGGTGACATGGCCGGATGGGATGGACAGCAGCGCCTCCCACACTTTGATCTGGAACGGGGCGCCGATCAGATAGAGCGGCGCTGCCCCCTCCCCCGCGCCGAGGGCGGCCTGAACCCAGGGGCGCAGCGCCGCCGGGTTTTCGATGAATTCCGCCTTTGGCCAGCGCGACCGCAGATCCTGCATCACCTGCGCCTCGGGCTGTTCGGCAGCAAATCCCATGCCACAGATGCCGCGTTCGGTGCCCATGACCAGCGCCGGGCCGAACGGGCTTTCGAACCAGCCCCAGAGGATGGTCAGACCCGCGCCCGCGCGGGCATATTCGCCCGGCGTCATCGCCTCCCAGCGCAGGAACAGATCATGCAGCCGCCCGCCGCCCGAGAGCCCGGTGGCCAGCGAGGTTTCCAGCACCGAATGACGGTCCGCCAGCAGGCGTTTCGCATGGTCCAGCGTCAGATACTGCTGATAGCGCTTCGGGCTGACGCCAACCCAATGTGAAAACACCCGCTGGAAATGGGCCGTGCTCATCCCCATCCGGTCTGCCAGCGCATCGAGGGTCAGGCCCGGCCCGCCCGCGTCGATCTCGGCCAGGGCGCGGGCGATCATGCGGTAGTGATAGGCGGTATCTTCGGCAAGGCGGGGATCGGCTGCGGTCATGGCGGGCTCCTTTCTGCCAGAATAGGTGGCAAATTCACGCGGCGCGACCCGGAAGCTGCGGCTTTGCTTGCGCGCGGGCGCGGGCTTTGGCAAGAGGCGGGAGCAAGAGGCAGGGCATGGCGCGGCAACTCGGTTATCATACGATCCACCAGATCTTCACCCGGTTTCAGGCAAAAGAGCCGGAACCGCAGGGCGAATTGCATCATGTGAATGCCTATACCCTGCTGGTGGCCGTCGCGCTGAGCGCGCAGGCCACCGATGCCGGGGTGAACAAGGCCACCCGCCCGCTGTTCGCCACGGTAGATACGCCGCAGAAGATGCTGGATCTGGGGCTGGAGGGGCTGACCGAGGTGATCAAGACCATCGGCTTGTTCCGCCAGAAGGCGAAGAACGTCATCCGCCTGTCAGAGATTCTGGTGAACGACTATGGCGGCGCAGTGCCCTCCAGCCGGGCGGCGCTGCAATCGCTGCCGGGTGTGGGGCGCAAGACGGCGAATGTGGTGCTGAACATGTGGTGGCACATCCCGGCGCAGGCGGTGGATACCCATATCTTCCGCTTTGGCAACCGCACCGGCGTCTGCCCGGGCAAGGATGTGGAAACGGTAGAACGCGCCATCGAAGACCATATCCCCGCCGAATTCCAGCAGCACGCGCATCACTGGATGATCCTGCACGGGCGCTATATCTGCACGGCCCGCAAACCCCGCTGCGCGGATTGCCTGATCCGCGACCTTTGCCCCTTTGAGGAAAAGACCGAATGAAGAAATACGAAGTGGTGGGCATCGGCAATGCCATCGTTGATGTCTTTGCCCAGGCTGACGAATCCTTTCTGGAGCTGATGGGAATCGAGAAGGGCATCATGCAGCTGGTCGAGCGCGAGCGGGGCGAGCTGCTTTATGCTGCGATGCGCGACCGGGTGCAGGCGCCGGGGGGTTCGGTGGCCAATACGCTGGCGGGCCTGGGCAATCTGGGTCTGAAGACCGCCTTCATCGGCCGGGTGCATGATGATGCTCTGGGGCGGTTCTACGCCCGCAGCATGGATGAACAGGGCACCGATTTCGTCAACCCGCCGGTGCCAGGGGGCGAGCTGCCCACCTCGCGGTCGATGATCTTCGTTTCGCCCGATGGCGAGCGGTCGATGAACACCTATCTGGGGATTTCCTCGGAACTGGGGCCGGAAGATGTGGCGCCCGAGGTGGCCTCGGATGCGGCAATCCTGTTTCTGGAGGGCTATCTGTACGACAAGCCGAAGGGCAAGCAGGCCTTCGAACGCGCGGCGAAACTGTGCCAGCAGGCCGGTGGCCGCGCGGGGATCGCGCTTTCGGATCCGTTCTGCGCCGACCGGCACCGCAGCGATTTCCGCCGCATGGTCAAGGAACTGGATTATGTGATCGGCAACCAGCACGAATGGGAAAGCCTGTATCAATGCGGGCTGGACGATGCGCTGGCGCAGGCGGCGCAGGAGGCGCGGCTGGTGGTCTGCACCCGGTCCGGCGAAGAGGTGATCCTGCTGCGCGGGGATGAACGCGCCGTGGTGCCGGTACGCCGGGTGGTGCCGGTGGATGCCACAGGCGCGGGCGATCAGTTCGCGGCAGGCTTCATCTATGGCATGGCCACCGGCCAGAGCCTGGAGATCGCGGGCCGCATGGGCTGTGTTGCCGCCGCCGAGGTCATCAGCCATTTCGGCGCCCGGCCGGAAACCGAGCTGAAGCGGCTGTTCCGCGCCGAAGGTCTGATCTGACGCGATAAAGAAGGGGGCTCCGCCCCCGCCCTCCGGGCTCCCCCGGGGTATTTGGACCAAGAGGAAGACATGGCCTTTCCTCTTGGCAAAAATACCCTGGGGGTGAGCGCGGCACGCGCGAGGGGGCAAGGCCCCCTGCCCGGCCTGTGCGCTGCCTGCCCTCAGCCGTTTTCGCGCAGGATGCTGCCCGCAAGATAGAGCGAGCCGCAGATCAGCACCCGCGCGGCAGGCTGGGCCGTGGCGATATCGGTCAGCGCCTGTGCGACAGAGGGCGCGATATGGGCCGCGATCCCGGCCTGGGCGGCGGCGGCGGCGGTGGTTTCCGCCGGGAGTGTATTTGCCTCGCCCGGGATCGACACCGCATGAAGGGCGGCCAGATGCGGGGCCAGCGGGCGCAGATAGCCGGTGATATCCTTGGTGTTCAACATGCCGCAGATGGCATGGGTGGGGCGCGGCGGCATCTGCGCCAGTGTGGCGGCGATGGCCGCCCCGCCTGCCGGATTATGGCCGCCATCCAGCCACAGCTCGACCCCCGGCGCGGCATCGACCAGCGGGCCGTATTTCAGTCGCTGCATCCGGGCGGGCCAGAAGGCGCGGGTGACGGCGGCCTCGCAGGCGGCATCATCGGCGCCCAGATGGCGCAGCGCGGCCAGTGCGGCGCCTGCATTCTGGATCTGATGCGGGCCGGGCAGATTGGGCAGCGGCAGATCCAGCAGGCCGGTTTCATCCTGATAGATCAGCCGCCCGCGTTCGGTGCCGACATGCCAGTGCTGACCATAGGCCAGCAGCGGGGCGCCCAGACGGGCGGCGCGGGCCTCGATCACCGCGAGCCCCGCATCTTCTTGCGGGCCCACCACACAGGGCACGCCGCGTTTGAGGATGCCCGCCTTTTCGCCTGCGATTTCGGCCAGAGTTTCGCCCAGATATTGCTGATGGTCGATGGAGACCGGGGTGATGATCGTCAGCGCCGGGCGATCCACCACATTGGTGGCATCGAGCCTGCCACCCAGGCCCACCTCCAGTAGCGTATAATCGGCGGGGATGCGGGCGAAGGCCAGCAGGGCGGCGCAGGTGGTGATTTCGAAGAAGGTGATTTCTTCGCCACCATTGGCGGTCACACATTCATCCAGCAGCTGCGCCAGCGCCTCTTCCGAGATCAGCGCGCCCGCCAGCCGGATGCGTTCGTGAAACCAGGCCAGATGCGGCGAGGTATAGGCATGGACGCGCTTGCCCTGCTGTTCCAGCCCGGCGCGGATCATGGCCTGAGTGCTGCCTTTGCCATTGGTGCCTGCGATATGGATCACCGGCGGCAGGCGGCCTTCGGGATGGCCAAGCGCCGCCAGCATCCGCTGCACCCTGTCCAGCGTCAGGTCGATGATCTTGGGATGGAACGCCATCATCCGCTGGAGCATGGCGTCAGAGCGGGTGGTATCGGTCATGATCGGCCCCGGCGGTCTGGGTGATGCGGAAAGGCTGTTCAGCATGGCAATGGCCGCCAGCGGCGGCCATTGGATCAGGCAGGGGGCGCGCTCAGGCCTTGGCCGGGGCGGCC
>Ga0154534_1026_pt2 | contig 15488 bp, 15 predicted proteins | sample RifGroF1_FD_105677 | JGI IMG/M metagenome (GOLD analysis project Ga0154534, IMG submission 105677) | Rhodobacteraceae bacterium GWF1_65_7 | reverse complement strand
CCGCAAGGGCGCGCGCCGCAGGATCCCCGGCTTCAGGCCAGATGCGGGCGGAACTGCGCCACTACCGCGTCATAGACCGCACGCTTGAACGGCACGATGGAGGCCACCATCTCGTCGGCACGGCTCCACTGCCAGCGGTCGAACTCGGGGTGATCGGTTTCGATATTCACCTGATCGTCGCGGCCCAGATAGCGGAACAGGAACCATTTCTGCTTCTGCCCGCGATACTTGCCGCCCCAGACCTTGCCCAGCAGCTCGGGCGGCAGGTCATAGGTCACCCAGCCGTCGGATTTGGCGATGAATTCCACCAGATCCTCGGTCACGCCAGTTTCTTCCCACAGCTCGCGCAGGGCTGCCTTGCGCGGCTTCTCGCCCTCGTCGATCCCGCCCTGCGGCATCTGCCAGGCCGGGGTGGCGCTGTCCTTGCGGTTGCCGGTGAAGATCAGCCCGTCCCGGTTGATGAGCACCACGCCCACGCAGGGGCGGTAGGGCAGGCCTGCGGCATCCACGGCCTCGCTCACGGCTGCACCGCGATGGCGGCGGCGCCTTTCAGGATGTCCACCGCATAGGCCAGCTGGTAATCTTCGTCGCGCAGCTTGGCGGCCTCTTCGGCGCGGGTCTGTTCTTCCTGATACTGGCGCTTTTCATCCTCGGTCATGCTGTCATTCGACAGCACGCCGCGCAGATCGGCCTCGGTCCGGGCGCGGGCTGCAGTTTCCGATTCCGGCTCGGCGGTTTCGTCGGCGGGTTTCGCGGGCGGCTGGTTCACCACGATATCGGGCGAGATCCCCAGCGCCTGGATCGACCGGCCCGAGGGCGTGTAGTAACGCGCCGTGGTCAGCCGCATGGCACCCTCGCCGCGCAGCGGGATCACCGATTGCACCGATCCCTTGCCGAAGCTCTTGGTGCCCACCACGATGGCGCGGCGATGATCCTGCAACGCCCCCGCCACGATTTCGGAGGCCGAGGCGGAACCGCCGTTGATCAGCACGACGATGGGCTTGCCCCCCGCCAGATCGCCCGGTTCGGCATTGAAGCGTTCGCCATCCTGGGCGCTGCGGCCCCGGGTCGACACGATCTCGCCCTTGTCGAGGAAGGCATCCGATACCATGATCGCCTGGTTCAGCAGGCCGCCGGGGTTGTTGCGCAGGTCGATAACCACGCCCGACACCTTTTCCATCCCGCCGACTTCTTCCAGCGCCTTCTTCAGCTCTTCCTGCAGGCCCGGGAAGGTCTGGTTGTTGAAGGTGGTCACCCGCAGCACCACGGCATCGCCCACCACACGACCGCGCACCGCCGTCAGCTTGATGACATCGCGGATGATCGACACATCGAACGGGTCCGGCGTGCCTTCGCGCACCACGGTGATGATGATTTCCGAGCCCACCTCGCCGCGCATCAGATCCACGGCATCATCCAGCGTCAGGCCCAGCACGCTTTCGCCATTCACATGGGTGATGAAATCGCCGGCCTTCATTCCCGCCTTGTCGGCCGGGGTGTCATCCATCGGCGAGACGACCTTCACAAAGCCGTCTTCCTGCGTCACCTCGATGCCCAGACCGCCGAACTGGCCGCGGGTCTGCACCTGCATGTCGCTGAAATCATCCGCCGCCAGATAGCTGGAATGGGGATCCAGCGAGGACAACATGCCGTTGATCGCCGCCTCGATCAGCTTCTGGCTGTCGACCTCTTCCACATATTGCGCGCGGATGCGTTCGAAGATGTCGCCGAACAGATCCAGCTGTTCATAGATCGAAGTCTGCTTCTGGGCCTCCTGCGCGATGAGGGGTCCGGCAAACTGGGTCGTCAGCAGAACCCCGGCCACGGTGCCACCCAGCGCCGCCATCACGAATTTCTTCATCGCCAAAAGCTTCCCTTCCTCACGGCTCTTGCTGAGCCTCCGCCAGCGGCGCCGTCGCCGCAAACCATGGCATCGGGTCGATCGCCTCGCCCGTCTGCCGCAACTCTACATAAAGCGTCGCGGTTTCCCGCCCGCCTGCCTCTTGCGCCGAGGCCAGAAAATCTTCCATCGCGGGAGAGCCGCCGCCCATCAGGCCCAGCGGCGCCCCGGGTTCGACCACTTCACCCACTTCGCCATAGACGGTTTCCAGCCCCGCCAGAACCAGAAGATAGCCCGCCCCGGGTTCAAGCACGATCACGTTTCCGAAACTGAGCAAAGGGCCGCGATACCGGATCGTGCCGGACCAGGGCGCGGTGACGAGCGCCTGGGGCCGGGTGGCAATCACCATGCCGGGGCGGCGGACACCGGCGCCATCGGCCTCGCCCGGGCGGCGCAGCAGCGTGCCCAGGGCGGGCAGCGGCAGGTTGCCCCGGGCAAAGCCGAAATCGGCCATCCCCTCCACCTCGATCTCGTTCAGCGCGAGGCCTGCGGCAAAGGCATCCAGCGTATCGGCGCTTTCCAGCAGGCCCTTCAGCACTTCGGGGTCTTCGGTAAAGCGGCGCGGCAGGTCCGTCCGGTCAGAAATCGCCTTGGACAGCGCGGTGCGCGCCACCTGCGCCGATTTCAGGCCATCAGACAGGGTGGTGCCCGCAGACAGCTGCAGCGCGCGCAGATCGCGCACCTCTTGCAGCTGGCGGCGCAGGGCCTCGGCTTCGGCCTGCAGGGCGGGTGTGACCTCGGCAATCATCATGCCGGATCGCACGGTGCCCAAAGGCCCGGTGGGATGCAGCAGCAGCAGGGGCGCGGGATCGGCCTCCATCCGGCTCAGCACACTGACCAGCTGGGCCACCTTGTCGCGCTGCGCCTCGAACTGCATGACCAGCGTGGCTTCGCGGATCGACACCTGCCGCAGGCTTTCGCGCAGTGCCGTCAGCCCCTGTTCATAGGCGGTGATCGTGCCGGTCAGTGCCTTGACCCTGTCCTGTGCCTCGACCGCGCGGTTCAGCTCGGCCACGGCCTCCTGCAGATCGGCGGAGGCCTGCTGCGCCTGTTCAGACACGCTGGCCGCCTGCGCGGCCCCCGCAAGGGCACAGGTCAGGCACAGGGCAAGGGCGGCAAGGTGGCGCATCATCCGATCAGGCTTTGCCCGGTCATTTCGGCAGGTTGCGGCAGCCCCATCAGCTGCAGCACGGTCGGCGCCAGATCGGCCAGACGGCCGCCCTGCCGCAGCACGGCGCCCGCGGGCCCGCCCACCAGAATCACCGGCACCAGATTGGTGGTATGGGCCGTATGCGGGCCGCCGGTTTCGGGATCGACCATCAGTTCGCAATTGCCGTGATCGGCGGTGACGATCATCGCGCCCCCCACCTTTTCCAGCGCCGCCAGCGCCTGGCCAAGCCCGGTATCCACCGCTTCGCAGGCCTTCATCGCGGCTTCAAGGCTGCCGGTATGGCCCACCATATCGGGATTGGCAAAGTTCACCACGATCAGGTCATAGCCCTTTTCGATGGCCCCCACCAATTGCGCGGCCACTTCTGGCTCGCTCATTTCCGGCTGCAGGTCATAGGTGGCCACCTTGGGCGATTTCGGCATGAAGCGATCCTCGCCGGGCGAGGGCAGCTCTTTCCCGCCGTTCAGAAAGAAGGTGACATGCGGGTATTTTTCGGTTTCGGCCAGCCGGAACTGCGTGCAGCCCTGTGCGGCCACCCATTCGCCCAGCGTATTGGTGATCTCCTGCTTGGGATAGCAGGTGGTCATGAAGTCATTGTGGCGGGTGGAATAATCCACCATGCCCAGCATCGTGGCCCAGGCAGGGCGGGCCGAGGCATCGAACCCGTCAAAATCCTGGGCCCCCAGCGCCATGAGGATTTCGCGCGCCCGGTCGGCGCGGAAATTCAGGCAGAAGAAGCCGTCGCCATCCTGCGCCCCGGCATAGCCGCCGATCACTGTGGGGGCGATGAATTCATCGGTTTCACCCCGCAGATAGGCGGCATCCACGGCGCGGTTGGCATCGCTGGCGGTTTCGCCCTCTGCGCGGACGATGGCGGCGAAGGCGCGGCCCACGCGTTCCCAGCGGTTATCGCGGTCCATCGCCCAGTAGCGGCCGATCACCGTGCCGACACGGGCGCCCTGCGGCATCTGTTCGGTCAGTTCACGCATGAACGTCACCGCGCTGGAGGGTGCCACATCGCGCCCGTCGGTGATGGCATGCAGCACCACCGGCACGCCTGCCCCGGCCACGGCGCGGCAGGCCGCCAGCACATGCACCAGATGGCCATGCACACCGCCATCCGACACCACGCCCATCAGATGCGCCGTGCCGCCGGTGGCTTTCAGCAGGTCGATGAAGGCCAGCAGGGCCGCGTTCTGGAAGAAACTGCCATCCTCGATCGCAAGATCAATCTGGCCCAGATCCATCGCCACCACCCGGCCTGCGCCGATATTGGTATGCCCCACTTCGGAATTGCCCATCTGCCCGCGCGGCAGACCGACATCGGGACCATGGGTCGTCAGCAGGCCATGCGGGCATTGCGCCCAGATCCGGTCGAAGTTCGGGGTTTGCGCCAGCGCGGGCGCATTGGCCGACCGTTCCTCGCGGTAGCCCCAACCATCCAGAATACACAGAACGACAGGTTTCGGGATGGTCATCGGCGGCCCTTTCCTTGGTTTCAAGGCGTTTTACGCCGGGCCGCGCCGTGCCGCAACTGCGCTTCGCACCTGCGGCACGGCCAGAGCACGGTTTGCCGTTCAGTCTTTCTTCTTGGCCTCGGCTGCGGCCTTCAGGCGCTCCAGCAGGGCGGCCTTGTCAGACTGACCGCCAAAGGGGTTTTTCGTGCTGCCCTTGGCATTGTGTTCGGCATGTTTCGGTGCGTTTTTCACTGGTTTTGTACCACTCTGCTTTCCGTAATCCATCTGATCTTCCCAAAGTTGTCGCCCGATGCCCTGGCATCGCGCCCGTTATATCCGATGCCTGTCATACCCGATGCCCATCATACCCGATGATAGGGCGCCCCCGACAGGATGGAAGCCGCCCGATACAGCTGTTCTGCCAGCATGACCCGGACCAGCATATGCGGCCAGACCATCCGGCCAAAGCTGATCGAAAAATCCGCCCGCGCCCGCAACCCTTGGTCGATACCATCCGCGCCCCCGATCACGAAGGCCAGATCCTGCCGCCCGCCATCGCGCCATTTTGCCAGAAGATCGGCAAATTCGGGGCTGGACAGCAGCTTGCCGCGTTCATCCAGCGTGCAGATCAGCGCGCCTGACGGGATGGCACGGGACAGAAGCTCTGCCTCGGCCGTCATGCCGCCGCCGCGCTTGTCCTCCACCTCGTGTTCGGCAAACGGGCCAAGCGCCAGCGCCCGGCCCGTGCGATCAAAGCGCGCGGCATAATCATCTGCCAGATCACGTTCAGGGCCGGTGCGAAGCCGCCCCACCGCGCAGAGATGAACCCGCATCAGACCTCGGCGGTGGGCCGCTGCAGATCGGCCGGAAGCCACATCTTTTCAAGCTGATAGAATTCACGCACTTCCGGGCGGAACACATGCACGATCACATCGGCCGTGTCGATCAGCACCCAGTCGCCGGTTTCCTTGCCTTCGATCTTGCACAGGCGGCCGAATTCCTGCTTCAGCCGTTCCACCAGCTTTTCGGAAATCGCAGCCACCTGACGGGACGAACGGCCCGAGCAGATCACCATGTAATCGGCCACTTCGGACCGGCCGCGCAGGTCGATCTGCACGATTTCTTCGGCCTTGTCATCTTCCAGGGAGGCAACGATGCGTTCCAGAAGAAGTTCACTTGACGGGTCGGCGTCGTTCACGCGCGTGGCCCTCGGTCCGACCGGAAGCCCGGTCGCAGGATCAGAATGAGACAGGACATCGTCCTCCAGCTGTCGCGCCGCCATCCTCCCCCGGCGCTGGGTGTATTCAATAACGTAACACCCGCAGGGCCCGGGTTCAACAATCCCGCCCCGCAAATGCAAGCCGCAGCCCATATCCGCCCTTGCGGCCCGCGTCCAGCCAAGAAGCGGCGCCAGAGGGGCCGGGCCTTGCCGGGGCGTGCGAAACATGGCCGTATGCCGCTATCTGCCGAAAGGAACAGCCATGCCCGACCCGATCTTCGCCCCCGTTTTCGCGCCCGTCTTCGATGGTCACAACGATCTGCTGTCGCGCCTGTGGGATGCGGGCGACAGCGCGGGGCGCGGCTTTTTTGACGGGCGTGCGGGTGATATCTCGCTGGATCACTGCCGCGCGGGGGGCATGGCGGGCGGGTTCTTTGCCATCTGGGTGCCGGGCGAGGCCGCCGATGCGCCTGACCCGCGCGCCATGTATCGCGCCTTTCCGCCGATCAGCGTGGAAAAGGCGCATCGGGTGACGCTGGAACAGGCGGCGATCCTGATCCGCATGGCCGCCGCCCGCCCCGATGCCATCCGCCTGTGCCGGACCGTAGCCGAGATCGAGGCGGCGCGGGCCGCGGGCGCCATTGCGGCGATCCTGCATCTGGAAGGCTGCGAGGGCATCGGCGCGGGCCTTGACGAATTGCAGGTGCTGCATGCCGCAGGCCTGCGCAGCCTTGGCCCGGTGTGGAGCCGCGACAACATCTTTGGCCATGGCGTGCCTTTCAACTTTCCCGCCTCGCCCGATACCGCGCCGGGGCTGACCGAGGCGGGCAAGCGGCTGGTGGCGGAATGTGACCGGCTGGGCGTGCTGGTCGATCTGGCGCATCTGAACGAGGCCGGGTTCTGGGATGTGGCACAGATCAGCACGAAACCGCTGGTTTCCACCCATTCCGCCGCCCATGCGTTGTGCCCTGCCACGCGCAACCTGACCGACCGGCAGCTGGACGCCATGGCCGAAACCGGCGGACTGGTGGGGCTGAACTTCGGCGTGGCCTTCCTGCGCGCGGATGGGATGAAGAACCCGGATACGGCGGCAGAGGTGATGATCCGCCATCTGGACCATCTGATGGCGCATCTGGGTGAGGATGGCGTGGCGCTGGGATCGGATTTCGACGGCACGATGATCCCGGGCTGGATGGGCTCGGCCGCGGGCCTGCCGGGGCTGGTGGCCGGGATGCAGAGGGCGGGCTATGGCGCGGCGCTGATCGAAAAGCTGTGCTGGGGCAACTGGATGGGCGTGCTGCGCCGGATCATTGGCTGACCGGGGGCCGCCGCACCAGCCAGCCGCCAAAGCCAAGGCCCAGAGCCGCAAGCAGCAGACAGGCGGCATAGACCGCATCGGGGCCACCGGATTGCAACAACATGGCCCCCGCGCTTGGCCCGGCGGCATTGGCAAGGATCGGCGCTATGGCCAGGGCGCCGGATACGGCACCGAAGCCCTGCCGCCCCAGCTTTTCCGCCTGCAGCACCGGCCGCAGGATCGACAACAGCCCCGCCCCGCTGCCCTGCGCCAGCGCAAAGGCAAAGATCAGCCCGGGCGCCGCCCCCGCCACCCACAGCAGCGCCGCCGCCAGCAGGATGCAGCCCAGTGCGATCAACGTGGCGGCGCGATTGTCGACCCGCCGTTCGTTCAGCATCAACAGCAGCCGCCCCGCCACCTGCGCCGGGCCGATACAGCTGGCCGCCAGTACCGCAAGGCCGGGTGCCGCGCCCCGATCGGCAAACAAGGGCAACGCATAGGTGATGAGAATGGCATGATTGAGCCAGATCGCGCCGAAGATCGCCGTCAGCAGCCAGAAGGACGGATGGCGCAGCGCCGCCGACAGCGCCCCCGGTTCAGGCGCCGGACGTTTGCCGCCCTGCCGCTCCATCCGGCGCAGGATGCCCACCCCCCAAAGGTTCAGCGGCACCACCCCGCCCACCACAAGCCCGGCAAAGGCCAGCAGCGCGTTCCGCCCGCCCAGATGCCGCCCCAGCAACTCGCCCAGCGGAAAGGCCAGGGTGGACGCGAAACCGGCCACCAGCGTGATGCGGGTGATGGCCGCCCGCGCGCCCGGCCCCAACCGGCGGGTGAGGAAGGCAAAACAGGTTTCATAGACGCAGCCCGCCTGCGCCAGCCCGATCAGCCCCCAGATCCAGAACCAGGCGGCGGGGCTTGCTGCCTCTGACAGGCCAAGCAGCCCGCCCGCCCCGATCAGCGGCATCAGGATCAGCATCTCGCCGCCCCAGCCGCGGTCCACCAACCGCCCGGTCAGCATGGTCAGCGCCGCCGTCAGCAGAAAGGCGAAGGTGGGCCCGGCGGCCAGCTGTGCCTTGGTCCAGCCGGTTTCCGCCTCCAGATGCGGCAGCAGCGCGGCAAAGCTGTAATAGAGCGCGGCATAGGTAAGGGTCTGGCCAAGGGCCAGCAGCCAGACCGCCAGCCCCTCGCCGCGCATGGGATCAAAGCCCGTAAAGCGCGCCGAACTTGGCGTCGAGGTAATCCAGCAGCGGCGCTTCGGTCGGGGCGGCGCCCGTGGCGCGGGCGATCACGTCGCGCGGCTCATAGCGGCCACCATGACGCTGCACCTTTTCGCGCAGCCAGCCGGTGGCCGGGGCCAGATTGCCGCGCGACAGCTGATCGTCCAGATCCGGCAGATCGCGGCGCAGGGCCTGATGCAGGCAGCCTGCATAGACATTGCCCAGGGTATAGGTCGGGAAATAGCCGAACAACCCGACAGACCAGTGCACATCCTGCAACATGCCATGCGCCGGGCGATCCACCGCCACGCCGAAATCGGCCAGGAACCTGTCGTTCCACGCGGCCTCCAGATCGGCCACCGCCAGATCGCCCCGGATCAGCGCCCGTTCCAGATCGAAGCGCATCATGACATGCAGGTTGTAATGCACCTCGTCGGCTTCGGTGCGGATGAAACCGGGCTGCACCCGGTTCACGATGCGGGCGAAATCTTCGGGGCTATCCACGCCGAATTCGCCGAAGCGGTCGATCATCTGGCGGAACATCCAGCCCGTGAAGGCCGGGCTGCGGCCCAGCTGGTTTTCATAGACCCGGCTCTGGCTTTCATGCACGCCCATCGACACGCCGGCGCCCAGCGGCGTCAGCAGATAGTCGGGGTCGATGCCAAGTTCATAGCAGGCATGGCCCACCTCGTGGATGGTGGAATAGAAGCAGTTGAACGGATCGGTTTCCACAACGCGCGTGGTGATCCGCACATCGCTGCCAGAGCCAGAGCTGAACGGATGCACCGCCAGATCCAGCCGCCCGCGCGTGAAATCATAGCCAAAGCGCGCCGCCAGATCGCGGGCAAAGCGCATCTGCGCGTTTTCGCCAAAGTGATGGTCGAGCTTCGGCGGGGCCGTCGCCTCCAGCACCGCCGCGCGCAGGCGCACCAGACGCGGGCGCATCCGGTCGAACATGGCGGCCGTGGTTTCGGCAGTGGCGCCGGGTTCGTAATCATCCATCAGCGCATCATAAAGATCGCCGCCCTGCGCCAGCGCCGCCGCCTCCTGCTGTTTCAGCGCGATCACTTCGGCCAGGGTGGGCAGGAAATCGGCCACCTTGTCGGCGGCGCGGGCATCGGCCCAGATGCCCTGCGCGGTCGAGGTGACACGGGCCAGCCGCTGCGCCAGATCGGCGGGGATCTTGGTCGCGCGGTCATAGCTGCGACGGATCAGCCGCAGCTGGGCGGCGTCTTCGTCATCCTGCGGTTCGGCCTCGTCCAGCCAGTCAGCCAGACGCAGATCGGTGCGGCGGGCGTGCAGCACGCCCTCCAGCGCCGCCATTTCCTCGCCCCGCTGTTCGGCGGCACCGCGCGGCATCATGGTTTCCTGATCCCAGCCCAGACGGCCGGAAATCTGTGCCAGCGCCTCGGTCTCGCGCTGGAAGGCCATCAGATCGTCAAACACGCTCATCATTGGGTTCCTTCGCGGATCGACCCGGCAACCGGGTATTGTGAAAGGTAACGGGCACGGATGATCAGCACCCACAAGAGGATCGCGCCCACCTGATGGGTGATGGCCACATGCAGATGCGCGCCGGTCAGCACCGTGACGATGCCCAGCACCACCTGCAGCAGCATCATGCAGAACACCGCCAGAAATGCGGTGCGCGTGGCCCCATGTGCCGATTTGCGCCCGCGCAGAAACACCACCACACCAAAGGCAAACAGCAGATAGCCCGCCATCCGGTGCATGAACTGCACCAGCCCGGCATTTTCAAAGAAAGCATGCCACAGCGGCAGGCTGCCACCCTGGCCATCCGGCACATAGAAGGCATCGGCGGGAAAGAACTGGCCGTTCATGCCCGGCCAGGTGGGAAAGGCGCGACCCGCGTCGATGCCCGCCACCAGCGCGCCCAACAGAATTTGCAGGAAAGCGAAGTGCATCAGGCCGGTGGACAGGCTGAACAGTTTCGCTTCACGCGCCCGGCGGGCCTGCAGCAGCTGTGCTTCGGTCCGGCCCAGTTTCTGCACATACCAGGCGATCAGCCCCAGGATGACGAAAGCCAGCCCCAGATGCACGGCCAGCCGGTAAGAGGCCACGGCCACCATCTGGCCTTGCAGCCCCGAAGACACCATCCACCAGCCGATGGCGCCCTGCATCCCGCCCAGCGCCCCCAGCATCAGCAACCGCCCGGTCCAGCCGGCCGGGATGCTGCGCGTCACCAGAAACCCGATGAACCCCACCGCCCAGACAAAGCCGATCACCCGGCCCAGCTGACGATGCCCCCATTCCCACCAGTAGATCGTCTTGAACTCGGCCAGGGTCATGCCTTTGTTCACCAGCTCATACTGCGGGATTGTCTGGTATTTCTGGAATTCGGCAGCCCAGGCGGCCTCGTCCATCGGTGGCAGGGCGCCGGTCACCGGGCGCCATTCGGTGATCGACAGCCCCGAATCGGTCAGCCGCGTCAGCCCGCCCACCACGATCATGGTCGCCACCAGCGCAAATATGACCAGAAGCCAGACCCGGATCGCGGATCGCGCGCCCGTGGTGCCCCGGTCGATCAGCCCGGGCTTCGGGGCCGGGGTGCGGCGGGCATCGGAACCCACCTCTTCGAAGATGCTGCGCTTCTGTGCCATGCGTGGCCCTCCTTCGTCGAGGCGGAGACTAGGGCGGGGCCGCGCGGGGTTCAAGGGCGGCCGGGTCTGCCCCGGCCACAAGCTCACCAACCCGAAGGTCAGTAGATGAAGTCGCTGGTATCCAGATCGGCCAGCTGGATATCCTCGATCCACAGCCGGTGATTGCCGATGCGGAACAGCACATCATCGCCATCCTGCGACAGGCGCGCGGCAATATCGGCGAAACTGTCGATGCGGCTGAAGGCGCGCAGGTCGATCAGATCATCCCCGGGGTTGAAATCGGTGATCCGGTCGCGGCCATGCTGAAAGATGAACTGGTCATCGCCGGTGCCGCCGGTCAGCGTGTCATTGCCGCGGCCCCCGTTCAGCGTATCATTGCCCCGGTCACCCGAAAGGCTGTCACTGTCGCGGCCGCCATCCAGGAAATCATCACCCTTTCCGCCAAACAGGCTGTCGCGCCCCTGCCCGCCGCGGATCAGATCGTTGCCGCCCCCCGCCATCACCAGATCGGTGCCATTGCCGCCGTCGATGGTGTCATTTCCCGCCCCGCTCTGGATCGTATCTGCGCCATTGCCGCCGACCAGCCGGTTGCTGCCCGATTCGTCGATCAGGAAATCGTCACCGGCATCGCCGTAAAGCCGATCGTCCCCGGCGCCGCCATCCAGCGTATCGCCGCCCCGGCGGCCGAACAGCGTATCATTGCCCTCCAGCCCGAAAATCTGATCGCCGTCCTGATCGGTGCCCCGAAGACGGTTGTGCCCTGCCGTGCCGCTGATGGTTACCATGATGTTTCTGCCTGTATTCGTGAACTGCCTGACCTGTGCCGCCGGTTGAACCCGGATTTGTCAGAGGCGATGCGGCTACAGGCAACGCTAATGTAACACCTCTTGCCCGCAAGGTGCAGCCCCGGATCGGGCGGGTGGCGGCCCTGCGCCTGTGCCAGCGCCGCGATCAGCAAAAAGCCGCCCCGACCTGTGCCGGGGCGGCCTGATCCGCCTGCGGGGCCTTTGCCCTGCCCGGTTTCAGAAGATGAAATCTTCGCCGTCCAGTGCCGAAAGCCGCATGTCGTCGATGGTCAGGCGATGGCTGCCCAGGGTCAGAACCACATCATCCCCCTGCTGCACCATGCGCCCGCGGATATCTCCGAAATCGTCGATGCCCGCAAAAGAGGTCAGACTGATATCGTCATCACCGCTTTCGAAATCGGAGATCCGGTCGCGCCCGGCGGTAAAGACAAAGATATCCGCCCCTTCGCCGCCGGTCATCAGATCATTCGCGCCGCCGCCATCCAGCGTATCGTTGCCCTCGCCACCGGAAAGCCGGTCAGCCCCGGCATCGCCGCGCATGTAATCATCGCCTTCGCCTCCCAGAACGGTATCGTTCCCGGAACCAGCCACGATCCAGTCATTGCCCGATCCTGCATCGACACTGTCATTGCCGGTGCCGCCATCGACCGTGTCATTGCCTTCGCCCGCGCGGATCGTGTCATTGCCCGCGCCGCCGCTGAAACGGTCATTGCCGCTTTCATCGGTCATCAGGTCATCGCCCGCATCGCCGTTCAGATTGTCTTCGCCCTTGCCGCCGATCAGCACATCCGCGCCATCGCCGCCATACAGCAGATCATCGTCATCATTGCCTTCGACACGATCATTGCCGCCATTGCCATAGACGGTATCCGCGCCATCAAGGCCAAGGATCAGATCGTCAAGCGTCGTGCCGTTCAGCCGGTTTGCCTCGTCGGTGCCAGTAATCTTTGCCATCTCATTCTCCCTGCCGATGCCACACCACATCCATTGCGGTGTCACAGGAAGAACGCGGGGCGCAGCCGCCTATTCCGCGCCGAGCTAGTTATTTTTCAGGCGTATCCGTTATGGGCGGATAGGCGCTGCCCACGGCCTTGCGCTGGCCGCCCTCGCCCAGCTTGAAGGCGATCTGCCGCAACATGCCGTGAAAGGTGCGCACTTCGGCGGCGGTCAGCGGCAGGCGCGACCACATGTTGCGCAAGGACACTTTCATCCCAGGCGCCTTGGCAGGCGGGAAGAAGAAGCCCGCCAGCTCCAGCCGCTCTTCGAAATGCTGCGCCAGCGCCTCGATCTCCTGCGCCTTGGCATATTCCGTGCGGGCGAAATTCATCACCTCGGGCGCCACATCCGGTTTCTGGCGGCCCCATTCATAGCCCATCAGCAGCACGCATTGCGCAAGGTTCAGCGAGGGAAATTCAGGGTTCACCGGCACGGTGATGATGGCATTGGCCTGCACCAGATCCTCGTTCTCCAGCCCGGCGCGTTCAGGGCCGAACAGGATGCCCACCCGCTTGCCCTCGGCCCCCAGCGCGCGGGCATATTCCATCGCGCGTTCGGGGGTCATCACCGGCTTGGTCAGCTCGCGCCCGCGGGCCGTGGTGGCAAAGACATAGTCGCAATCGCCGATGGCGGCGGGCAGATCGTCAAACAGCCCGGCATTGTCCAGCACACGCCCCGCCCCCGAGGCCATGGCCACCGCCTTGGGGTTCGGCCAGCCGTCGCGCGGGCCGACGATGCGCATCCGCCTCAGGCCGAAGTTCAGCATGGCCCGCGCCGCGGCCCCGATATTCTCGCCCATCTGCGGACGGACAAGGATGATGGCGGGGTCGATCATGCGGGCCTCGGCTTTCTTGCTGCGCGCCGCCTGATACCGGCAATCGCGCAGTGAAACAAGCGCCCGCCCCAGCCAAGCGCCCGTGGCATCGGTCGCGCAGCGGGGGGCTGTCTGCCCCCCGCACCCCCCGAGGATATTTGGGCCAAGGCAAAAGCAGGCCAAAGGAAGGGGTCTTTTCTTCAATCTCCCCATTCCTCTTGGCCCAAATACCCTCAGGTGGTGAATGGCCGCAGGCCAGAGGGGGCGCGAGCGCCCCCTGCCCCGCCGCGCAAAGCGCCGGTGCCACGGTAGCCAAGCCGCGCAAAACCGGCTAAACCGCGCGAAACCTTCACAGGATGCCGCCATGTCCGACTCTGATCGCCCGCAGATCTATCTTGTCACCCCGCCGGATTTCGATCTGGATATCTTCCCCGACCGTCTGGCCGCCGTGCTGGATGCAGAGGATGTCGCCTGTGTCCGTCTGGCGCTGGCCAGCCGCGATGAAGACCGGGTGGCGCGGGCCGCAGATGCGCTGCGCGAAGTGGCCCATGCCCGGGATGTGGCGCTGGTGATCGAACAGCATGTGCTGCTGGTCGAACGGCTGGGCCTTGACGGTGTTCACCTGACCGATGGCGCCCGCAACGTGCGCAAGCTGCGCAAGGATCTGGGCGAAGATGCGATCATCGGCGCCTTCTGCGGCACCACCCGGCACGAAGGCATCAGCGCCAGCGAGGCCGGCGTGGATTATGCCAGCTTCGGCCCGGTGGGTGAAACGCCGCTGGGCGACGGCACCCGCGCCGATCTGGAACTGTTCCAGTGGTGGTCGGAAATGATCGAGGTTCCGATCGTGGCCGAAGGCGCGCTGACCGCAGAGCTGGTGGCACAGCTTGGCCCCTATACCGATTTCTTCGGTGTGGGCGAAGAGATCTGGAAAACCGAAGATGCCCCGGCCGCGCTGAAGGCACTGCTGGCCCCGCTGGGCTGATCTGCCCATTTTTCAGGCATATGCGCCGTATCTGGCGCATGGTTGGGCGGAAAACCCGCCACATCTGCACAATTCCTGCGCCTTGCACAGAGGTTTTCCCTTGCGCGGGCGCAGGCGCTACGGTCTGCCAGAGACAGGAACCTGAAGTCGGGGCAGACCATGGCGATTTACGCAAGCATCTATCACCTTACGCATTACCGCTATGACCGGCCGGTGACGCTGGGGCCGCAGATCATCCGGCTGCGGCCGGCGCCGCAATCACGCACCAAGGTGATTTCGCACAGCCTCAAGGTATCGCCCGGCGGGCATTTCGTGAACCACCAGCAAGACCCCTATGGCAATTGGGTTGCGCGCTTCGTCTTTCCCGAGCCGGTGCGTGAGTTCAAGATCGAGGTCGATCTGGTGGCCGACATGTCGGTCTACAACCCGTTCGATTTCTTCGTGGAAGAAAGCGCCGAACACTACCCCTTCGACTATCCGCTGGATCTGGCCGAAGATCTGGTGATCTACCGCACGCCCGAACCGGCAGGGCCGCTGTTGCAGAAATTCCTGGATGGCGTGCCGCGCGACAAGGTTCGCGTCGTCGATTTCCTGGTGGGTCTGAACATGCAGGTCAACCGGGCCGTCAACTACACCATCCGCATGGAGCCGGGGGTTCAGGCCCCCGAACAGACGCTGGACATCAAATCCGGCTCCTGCCGCGATTCAAGCTGGCTGCTGGTGCAGGCCCTGCGGCACCTGGGCTTTGCCGCGCGATTCGTCTCGGGCTATCTGATCCAGCTGTCGCCGGATGTGAAATCGCTGGATGGCCCTTCGGGGACCGAGGTCGATTTCACCGATCTGCACGCCTGGGTCGAGGTCTATCTGCCTGGCGCAGGCTGGGTGGGGATGGATCCGACCAGCGGGCTGCTGACCGGCGAAAGCCATATCCCGCTGGCAGCAACCCCACATTACCGCAATGCCGCGCCGATTTCGGGCGGGTTTGCCGCGTCGGGCACGCCCAAG
>Ga0154534_1024_pt6 | contig 15595 bp, 12 predicted proteins | sample RifGroF1_FD_105677 | JGI IMG/M metagenome (GOLD analysis project Ga0154534, IMG submission 105677) | Rhodobacteraceae bacterium GWF1_65_7 | reverse complement strand
GGCAACGGTGCGGTTCTTGTGTTCGTGGACGTTCTCGCCCCAGACGGTAACACGGATGGACATTGGGTTCTCCTCGTAAGCCCTGACATGGCAGGGAAAGCGTCAGCAGACGGGTTTGCCGTCGGCATCGAAACGGTGGATATGGGCGGGGTTGGGCGTCAGCCCGATCTGGCTGCCCAGCGGGATGGTCAGCTTGCCGGGCTGGCGGACGATCACGGGCTCATCCGCGCCGATCTGCACGAACAGGTAATTGTCCGACCCCAGATCTTCGGCATGGATCACCTCACCCGACCAGCGGCCCGCTGCCGCATCGGTGACGGCCAGATGCTCCGACCTTATGCCCAGGGTGGTGCAATTCTCCGCCGCCGCAAAGGCGCCGGTCAGGAAGTTCATCTTCGGGCTGCCGATGAAACCCGCCACGAACAGCGAATTCGGCCGCTCATACAGTTCCGCCGGGGTGCCCACCTGTTCCAGCCGCCCGTCCCGCAGCACGGCGATACGGTCGGCCAGCGTCATGGCCTCCACCTGGTCATGCGTCACATAGATCATCGTCACATCCTTCATCGCATGATGCAGGTTGGCGATTTCCAGCCGGGTCTGCACCCGCAGCGCGGCATCGAGGTTGGACAGCGGCTCGTCGAACAGAAACACCCGCGGATCGCGCACGATGGCACGGCCGATGGCCACCCGCTGCCGCTGCCCGCCCGAAAGCTGCTTGGGCAGGCGATCCAGCAGATGGTCGATCTGCAACAGCCGGGCCGCCTCGCGCACGCGGCGGTCGATCTCCTCCTTGCCGGATTTCGCCAGCTCCAGCCCGAAGGCCATATTGTCGTAAACCTTCATATGCGGGTAAAGCGCATAGCTTTGAAACACCATGGCGATGCCGCGTTTCGAAGGCACAAGGCCATTGACCCGCGCGCCATCGAACATCAGATCGCCGGTCGAGATTTCCTCCAGCCCCGAGATCAGGCGCAGCAGGGTGGATTTTCCGCAGCCCGAGGGGCCGACGAAGACCATGAATTCGCCCTTGCGGATCTCAAGGTCGATCCCTTTGATAACCTGATGTGCGCCATAGGATTTGGTGACATTGTTCAGTTCGATCTTGGCCATGGGTTCAGCCTTTCACACCGCCGGCCGTCAGGCCCGCCACGATCTTGCGTTGGAAGATGAGCACGAGAAGGACAAGCGGCACGGTCACGATGACCGAGGCTGCCATGATCGGGCCCCACGGAATTTCCTGCTGGCTGGCGCCGGAAAGCAGGCCGATGGCAACGGGCACAGTGCGCGTCGTTTCGGAAGAGGTGAAGGTCAGCGCAAAGAGAAACTCGTTCCAGGCGCCGATGAAGGCCAGCAGGCCGGTCGTCACCAGCGCGGGCCACAGCAGTGGCAGGAACACCCGGGTGATGATGATCCACGGCGTTGCGCCATCGACAATCGCCGCCTCTTCGATTTCCACCGGCAGATCACGCATGAAGGTTGTCAGCACCCAAACGGTGAACGGCAGGGTGAAGATGGTATAGGACAGGATCATGGCCCAGGGCGTGTTGAAGATGCCCAGAAAGCGGATCAGTTCGAACAGGCCCGCCAGCACCGCGATCTGCGGAAACATCGACACGGCCAGGATCGTCATCATCAGCAGCCCGCGCCCGCGAAAATGCACCCGCGCCAGCGCGTAAGATGCGGTAACCGCCAGGAACAGCGCGCAGATGACTGTGGTGCTGGCAATGAACAGCGAATTCAGGATCGACCGGCCAAAGTTCCGCCCGCCCAGCACGGCATTATAGTTCGACAGATCAAAGACCTTGGGCCAGTAGCTGACCTCGAACAGCGCCGTCCCGGTGGCAAAGCTGGTGACGATGGCATAGTAGAACGGAAAGACCGAAAACAGCACGATCACCGCGACAAGCGCATAGAAGGCCAGGGTCTTGATCGGTTGCGGCATGGTCATCTGGAGGAATCTCCCGTCAGGTCCACCCGGCCAAGCCAGATGTAAAGCAGCACGAAGATGGCGATGATCGAAAACAGCAGCGTCGATTGCGCGGCGCCATAGGCGAACTTGTCGAAATCCACCATGTTTTCGCGGCTGATGACCGACATGGTCTTGGTCGCGGCGGAATTCGGGGTCAGCACATAGACCAGATCGAAGATGCGCAGGCTGTCCAGCATCCGGAAGATCACCGCCACCATCAGCGCAGGCCGGATCAGCGGCAGGGTGACGCGGAAGAACACCTTCACCGGATGAATACCGTCGATCCGCGCCGCCTCGTAGATGTCGCGCGGCACCATCTGCAGCCCCGCCAGGATCAGCAGCGCCATGAAGGGCGTGGTCTTCCAGATATCCACCATCAGCACGGCATACATCGCGGTATCGACGCTGGCCGTCCAGGCGATCTTCTGGTCGATCAGGCCGACCGACAGCAACATGTCATTGATGATCCCGAACTGGTCATTCAGCATCCAGGCCCAGATCTTGGCCGAAACGATGGTGGGGATGGCCCAGGGGATCAGGATGGCCGCCCGCACCAGACCGCGGCCCCGGAATTCGGCATTCAGCACCAGTGCCACGATCAGCCCAAGCACGGTTTCCAGCGTGACGGAAACGAAGGCAAAGCGCAGCGTGTTCCACACCGCATTCCACCAGGCCGGATCCACCAGCGTGCCGCGCCAGACCGTGCGGCCCGAAGACAGCGTCCGCATGGACAGGTAATTGTCGAACCCGATCCATTGCCCGCCATACAGATCGGACAGCGAGGTATCGGTGAAGGAAAACCAGATCGTGCGCAGCAGCGGCCAGGCGGCAACACAGATCAGCGCGGCCAGCATGGGCGCCAGAAACCAGAAGGCGGCGCGCTGGCGTTGTTGCAGAAGCGACAGATCGCCGCTGCGGGAAGGCAGGAATGTCATGGGGCTCTCCCGTCTGGCCACCCTGGGCCGGAGCTAGGGGCGGGCGGATCGCTCCGCCCGCCGGGGTTCGGCGGAATGGGGAGGATTACCAGCCCGAACCCTTGATATCGCTCAGCTCCAGCTCCAGCAGCTCCAGGTTCTCTGCAGCTGTGCCGCTGCCCGACAGGGTGCTGTGGACGGCGGACCAGAACTTGGCCGAGACTTCGTTGTATTTCCCCTTTGTCGGGGCAGAGGGGCGCGGAACAGCCTGGGTGAACACGTCTTTCCAGCGCGGAATGATCGGCTGGGCGGCCGCAATATCGGCATCATCATACAGCGCGGCGATGGTGGGCAGGTTCGATTCCGCAATGGCGCGCTGCTTCTGCGCCTCTGGCCCGGCCAGATAAAGCGCAAGGCTGATCGCGGCTTCCTGCTTGGCCGAATATTTCGAAACCGCAATGTTCCAGCCGCCCAGCGTGGCGGCCGATCCGTCATGCCCGCCACCCGAAGGCAGCGGCGCCACGTCGAACAGGCCCTGCACCGCTGAATCCGGCCCATTGCCCAACCCATAGGCATAGGGCCAGTTGCGCATGAAGACGGCATTGCCGGTCTGCCAGACGCCGCGCGCCTCTTCTTCCTGATAGGCCAGAACGCCGCCGGGGCTGATGGTGCCGACCCAGCTCTTGACCAGATCAAGCGCAGCGATGGCCTGCGGGTTGTTGACCGAAATGGTGCCGTCCGGCTCCACGATCTGGCCGCCCCCGAAGGATTTCACCCATTCCAGCGCATTGCAGGTCAGCCCTTCATAGGCATTGCCCTGCCAGACAAAGCCCCACAGATCGGCCTTGCCTGCGGCGCGTTCGGCCTCCTGAATCTGGCGGGCGGTCTCTGTCATTTCTTCCCAGCTGGCCGGAACCGGCTTGCCGTGCTTTTCCAGCAGATCCTTGCGGTAATACAGCGCGGGCGCATCGGTGAAGATCGGCAAAGCGACCAGCTTTCCATCCACCGTCTGGCTTTCGATGATCGAGGGAAAGTGCTGCGGCGCCAGATCCTTTGCCACTTCGGTCATGTCCACGAAATGATCCGCCAGCTGCGGCGCCCAGATCACATCGGTCTGATAGAGGTCGATATCCGCCGTCCCCGCCGCCAGCCAAAGCCGGTACTGCGCGAACTGATCCGAGGTCGAGGCCGGCATCGGCACCATGGTGACCGTGTGCCCGGTGGCCTGCTCCCACGGCTGCACCAGCGTCTTGAAATTGGCCACGGCATTGCCAACAGCACCAGAGACGTAAAACAGCTCGTCCGCATGTGCCAGCGATGGCCCGATGGCCAACAGCACGCCAGCCGCCACCGTTGACCGCAGGGCTGCGGCCTTGAAAATTTCTTTCATGATTTCCTCCCGTTATGCTGTCCCGCAGCGCAACTCCCCTCTTTGCTCCTCCTCATGGGCTGCAAGCGGGGCGGCATCCGAAACGTTTCGGAAATATGCGTGTGACAGCGCGCCTGCGTCAACAGAAATTTTGGCGGCAGGTAGAGGTGACGGCCTAAAGACGGCCGCAGGACGCCCGGTCGAAGAAAGCAATGCCGCCCATTTTCTGAAGCGTTTCAATCGGCTGGCCATCCAGCGCCTGCACAAGCAGGCTCGCCATCGGGCCCCAGCTTTCTTTCAGGGGGGCAGAGGTGGTGGTCAGCGCCGGAAACAGCGATTCCGCCGTGGCGCCCGGCAGGTGATCATCATGCGCCACAACCGAAACATCCGCCGAAATCCGCAGGCCAAGCGCCTGCAGCGCATCGTAAACCCCCAGCGCAATCAGCATGTTACCCGCAATGATCGCCGTTGGCCGGCAACTGCCCGGCAGCATCAGGCGGATGGTTTCCGTCAGGCCGAAATTGCGGTTCATCATGCCGTTGCGATGCAGATCAGGGTCATGGGCAATCCCCGCCGCCGCCAATGCCGCCACATGGCCGCGCAGCCGCGATTCGACATAAGTGCGCCCCGGAACCCCATTCAGAAAGGCGATTCTCTGATGACCAAGGCCGGTCAGATGCGCGGTCAGCCGATGCGCGACCGCGTAATTGTCGATATCGAAATAGGCGAAATCGTTTTTGTCGCCCAATCGGCCATGCACCACAAAGGGCACATCCCGCTTGCGCAGAAAGGCGATGCGCGGATCATTCATCACCGGATCGGTGATGACAAAGCCATCCAGCGCCGCGCTATCAATCAAGCGGCGATGCACGGCCACCGGATCTTCCTGCGGGTTGATTACATGCAGCAGGAAATGCACCTGCTGCTGCGCGAAACTTGCCGAAAGGCCGCTGATCATTTCAACGAAAACCGCGTGCCCATCTGTGCTGACGGGCGGCGGCACAACAAGCCCAACGGTGCCCGATCGCCCGGTGACAAGGCGCCGGGCAGATATGTTTGGCTGATATTTCAGAAGCTTGGCGGCTTCCTGCACACGGGCGCGGGTCTGTTCGTTCACATCGGAATGGCCGTTCAGCGCCCGGCTCACCTGGGTGACCGAGAGGCCAAGATGCCGGCTAAGATCCTTCAGTGTCGCCATGCAGGCCTGTGCCCCTTCTTCTGCCAGAACAGATGTCTGCCACGGCGCAGCGCAGGTCAAGCAATCCGAAACGTTTTGGCAATATTAACCGCCTGCTGCGCGACCGTGGCGCCCCCTTATCCTGTGGCCTGACCTTCTGGCCATAATGCAAGGCTTGCCACCTGCCCCCACCCCAACCGGCCCCTGTCGGCCCGGTGACGGGACGCAGGCGGGACGCAAAACTGACGCTGGCGGCCCGGCGCCCCGAAAGGCAAGCTGCGGCATTGACACCCCTGCCCTGCGCGGGACACTGATCGCTGCTAAAGACAGGCCCAACTGAAGACAGGAAGAACACCCGATGTCGAAACTCTGCTTTCCGGCGCCCCTGCCCGTATTGCTGCCCGTTGCCGGGCAGGATGCGCTGTTCCCCGTGCGCCGGGTCTATTGCGTGGGCCGCAACTATGCCGAACATGCCCGCGAAATGGGGCATGACCCGGATGCAGCACCGCCGTTCTATTTTCAGAAGAACCCCGACAACCTGAACCTGACAGGAAAATTTCCGTATCCGTCGCTGACCAATGATCTGCATTACGAGGTGGAACTGGCGGTTTTCCTGCAGGAGGGCGGTGAAAACATTGCCGCCGAAGAGGCGCTGTCGAAGGTCTTTGGCTATGCGGTGGCGCTGGACATGACGCGGCGGGATCTGCAGGCCGAGGCCAAGAAACAGGGCCGCCCGTGGGAAGCCGCCAAGGCGGTGGACCATTCGGCGCCTGTCGGCCCGGTTACCCCGGTAGCGGTCTGGTCGGATCTTGACGGCGCGGGCATCCGGCTGCGCGTGAATGGCGCCATCCGGCAAGAGGCCCGGCTGGCCGATATGATCTGGGCCGTGCCCGGCATCATCGCCACCCTGTCACAGGCGTTCCGGCTGGCGCCGGGCGATGTGATCCTGACCGGCACGCCCGCCGGTGTGGGCCCGGTGCTGCGCGGCGATGTGATGGAGGCCGAGGTGGACGGCCTGCCCCCGATCCGTGTCGAGGTGGTCTGAACCACGGCCATGCGCCTGCCCCCCGGCCAGATCGGGCCGGGGGGCTACAGGCGATCCCGCCTGCGCATCATCCGCAGCAGCAGCGCGGCAACGGTTGGCCCCAGCAGGGCGACGGCAAACAGGCGGATGGTCTGCAGCGTCATCACGAAAGACACATCGGCATGGGCGCCGATGGCAATAATGGCAATGGAATCAATGCTGCCGGGAACGGTGGCCAGAAGCCCGCTCATCAGATCGACACCGGCGATCCAGGACAGAAATACCCCCGACACCCCGCACAAGGCAATCAGCAGCAGACAGGCGGCCAGAAGCGCGGGCAAGGCGGCAAGGCCGGTGCGGATCAGATCGGGGGTGAACCGCAGCCCGATCTGCAGGCCCAGCCCCAGAAACCCGGCCGCCAGCAACCAGCCCGGCATGGCCAGGCTGATGCCTGACACCCCAAGCCCGGCGGCCACCGTCAGCGGCACCAGCGAGGCCCCCGCCGGGATGGCAGGCAGCCAGCGCGCCGCAATCACCCCCAGACAGGCGATGCCCAGGCTTGCCAGACCGGAAAGGGCATCGGGCGCCGAAGCCCCGCTTGCAGGCTGCGCCGCAGGCCCCACCAGCAGCATCGCCGCCACCACCATGGAGGCGATGACAACCATCAGCCGCAGGATCTGAATGAAGGCGACCATCCGGCTGTCCAGCCCGCGGTCATGCGAAATGGCAATCATGGTGCCGGCCATGCCGGGCAGAAAGCCCCAGACCGAAACCTCCCGGTCGATCCCGGTCCAGACGGCGGCGATGGCGCCGGTGGCACAGGCGGCAACAAAGGTCAGCACGACAAAGATCAGCAGCACCGGCCAAAGCTCGGCCACGCGGCCCAGAACTTCGGGCTCGATATGCAGGGCAATCAGACACCCCGCGATGCCCTGCGCCAGCTGATAGGCCAGACCGGGCACCCGCACGGTGGCGCCCTTCATCCCCAGCACCGCGCCCAGGATGAGCGGCCCCAGCATCAGCCCGGCCGGAAGTTGCAGCGCCTGCAGGCCATAGCCCGCCAGCAGCCCCCCACCGATCAGCGCCAGCCATTGCGCCGCTGCGGGCCAATCTGCAATCCGTGTCATGCCGAACCTGTGCTGTTGCGCGATGGGCCGGAAAACACTGCGGCCGACAACAGCTTACGCGGCAGGCCCGGCAACCGCCAGCCCGGACGGCCCCGGTTTACAGATGTGCGGTGACGGGCGGCAGGCAGAAATCGAAATCGCAGCCCCGATCCGCCTGCAGGATGGTCTGGCGATAGAGCCGGGCATAACCGCGCAAATCATCCTCGCTGGCGGGCGGCACTTCGGCCAGGCGGCGGGCGATTTCTTCTGCCGCAACCTCCAGCACCAGCGCCCGCGCGGCGGCGTCCAGCGCGATGATGTCGCCGTTGCGCACTGCCTGCAACGGCCCGCCCGCCGCAGCCTCGGGCGCGATATGCAGCACGATGGTGCCAAAGGCGGTGCCGCTCATCCGAGCGTCGGATATGCGGACCATGTCCTTCACCCCGGCGCGGGCCAGTTTCTTCGGGATCGGAATATAGCCTGCCTCTGGCATCCCCGGTGCGCCGATCGGGCCTGCATTCTTCAGCACCAGAACGTCATCCGCCGTCACATCCAGATCCGGGTCATCCAGCCGCGCCGCCATATCGGCCAGCGAGTCGAACACCACGGCCCGGCCCCGGTGCCGCAGCAGCGCGGGCGAGGCGGCTGCGGTTTTCAGCAAGGCGCCACCGGGGGCCAGATTGCCACCCAGCACCACCATGCTTTCCCCCGCCACCACCGGATCGGCCCGCTGCCGCACCACATCCTGCGGCCAGGCTGCGGGCGCGGCATCCAGATTTTCACCCAGGCTTCTGCCGGTGATCGTGGGGGCATCCAGATGCAGGGCATCGCGGATTTCGCGCAGGATCGGCGGCAGGCCACCTGCATTGTGCAGATCCTCCATATAGCCCTGCCCCGAAGGTTTCAGATCCACCAGAACCGGGGTTTCGCGGCCGATGCGATCCACCGTAGCCAGATCGACGGCAATGCCCAGCCGCCCGGCCATCGCCGTCAGATGGAGGATGGCATTGGTCGACCCGCCCGCCGCCATCACGGTGCGGAAGGCGTTTTCAAAGGCTTGCGGCGTCATGATCTGCGAGGGGCGCAGGCTTTCGCGGGCAATTTCCACCGCGCGGGCGCCGGTCGCTTCGGCGATGCGGCGGCGTTCGGCGGAAACGGCCGGGGCGGTGGCGCCACCGGGCATCATCATGCCCATCGCCTCCACCGCCAGCGCCATGGTGGATGCCGTGCCCATCACGCCGCAGGTGCCGATGGTGGGGGCCAGATGGCCGCTGACCTCGGCGATCTCGGTCGCGTCCAGCTCTCCGGCGCGATAGCGGCCCCAGAAGCGGCGACAATCGGTGCAGGCACCCAGCCTTTCGCCGCGCCAAGAACCCGCCATCATCGGCCCCGTGACCAGCATGATCGCCGGAACATCGGCACTGGCCGCCCCCATCAGCAAAGCGGGCACCGTCTTGTCACAGCCGCCGATCAGGATCACCGCATCCATCGGTTGGGCGCGGATCATCTCTTCGGCATCCATCGCCATGAGGTTACGCAAATACATGGTGGAGGGATGGGTGAAGCTTTCCTGCAGCGAGATCACCGGAAACGGGATCGGGATCGCCCCGGCAAGCATCACCCCGCGCGAGGCGGCCTCGATCAGATCAGGCATGTTGCGGTGGCAGGCGTTATAGCCCGATCCGGTATCCACGATGCCGATCACCGGGCGATCCAGCGCCGCATCGCTGTAGCCCATGGCCTTGATGAAGGCCTTGCGCAGATAGGCGGCGAATTCGGCATCGCCGTAATGGGCGACATTGCGGCGCAGGCCGGTCGGGTTGGTCATCACATTCTCCTGCTGATCCGGGAAAGTCGTTGCATCGCTCGGCAATATTGTCAATATTATTATTAATAATATGGATGGACCCGCCATGACCCTGATCCTTGCCACCCCCCTGCCCCCTTCTGCCGAACAGCGCGCGGCGCAGCAGTTCGGCGCGACACCGGCGGCAGACAATCTGGGGGCGGCGGATCTGCCGCAGGCCGCCCGGGGCGCGCAGGCCCTGCTGATCGCCTCGCGCCAGACGATCAGCGCCGAGGTGGTGGCGGCGCTGCCCGCGGATCTGCGCCTGATCGCCACCTGCAGCGTGGGTTTTGATCATGTCGATATCGCGGCCTGCGCGGCGCGCGGCATCATGGTGACCAACACCCCCGATGTGCTGACCGATGCCACCGCAGATATGGCGCTGCTGCTGATCCTAGGGGCGGCGCGCCGGGCGCGGGAATATGCACAGGTGATGGAGCAGGGCTGGCGCCAGAGCTTTGCGCTGAACCAGATGCTGGGCACGCAGGTTTCGGGCAAGGTGCTGGGCATCGTGGGCATGGGCCGGATCGGCCGCGCGGTTGCCACACGGGCGCGGGCCTTCGGCATGACCATCCTCTATCACAACCGCAGCCGCCTTGCCCCCGATCTGGAACAGGGCGCCATCTATTGCCCCGATCTGGAGGCGCTGCTGCCGCAGGTCGATATCCTCAACCTCAACCTGCCGGGGGCGGGCAGTGCGCCGCTGATGACCGCCGCGCGGTTTGCCCGGATGAAGCCGGGGGCGATCTTCGTCAATACCGCGCGGGGCGGGCTGGTGGATGAAACGGCGCTGCTGGCGGCGTTGGGCTCTGGCCATCTGGCGGGCGCCGGGCTGGATGTGTTTCAGAACGAACCGGCCTTTGACCGGCGGTTTCTGGATCAGCCCCGCGCCTTTCTGATGCCGCATATGGGGAGTGCCACGCTGGAAACCCGCGAAGCGATGGGTCATCGCGCGCTGGACAATGTGGCGGATTTTCTGGCAGGCCGCATCCCCGCCGATCTTGTCACCCCGAGGCCCAAATGACCGAAGCCCGCATGACCGAAGCCCATATGATTGAAGACACCGATGCCGAAACCATTTCCCGGCAGCTGGAGGAAGACATCGTGCTGGGCCGCATCCTGCCGCGCGAAAGGCTGCCGGAAGATGGGCTGATGGCGCGGTTCGGGGTCAAGCGCCATGTGGTGCGGAGGGCGTTGCAGCAGCTGGCCGCCACCGGCGTGCTGGATCATGTGCCGAACAAGGGCGCGCAGGTGCGGGCCTTCAGCCCCGATGAGGTGCGCGAACTTTATGCCCTGCGCGATCTGCTGGAAACCGCCGCCGCCGCGCTGATCCCGCTGCCCCTGCCAGAGGCCGAGGTGGCCGCGCTGCGCGCCGCACAGGCGCCCCATGATGCGGCGGTGGCAGCAGGCGATGCGGCGGCGGTGTCCCGCGCCAATCTGGCCTTTCACCGCCAGCTTTTTGCGCTTTGCCCCAATCGCTTTCTGGTCGAGGCGGTGGAGGCGGCATCGGCCCGTGCCCATGGCATCCGCTTTGCCGCGCTGTGCGATCCGGCGGCGATGGAACAGGCGCGGGGCGACCATCACGCGATGATCGCCGCCGCAGCCGAGGGGCGGCGCGACGATCTGGTGCGCCTGTGCCGCGATCACCTGCCCGCCTCGCGCGCCGCCTATCTGGCCTATGCCGTCACGCCGTAATCGCGGGCTGCCGTTTCGGCCGAGATCAACCCCGCCTCCAGATCGGCCAGCACCGCCGCGCGGGGCCGGTCTGCCGCCGGGCCATAGCCCCCGCCCGAGGGCGAGATGTGGCGGAACACATCGCCCTTGGCCAGCGGATAGGGTTTGGTCACCAGCACCGGCAGTTCCGTCACCTTGCCACCCTGGAACAGCAGGCTGATCGGGCCGGTGCCCTCGGCCCCGCCAAACAGGCCATGCGGGCGGAAATCGCGCTTGTCCGACCGCAGCGACAAAAGCCCCGGCTCTTCGCCCAGATATTCATATTCCCGTATGAACGAATTTCCGCCGCGCTGGCGCCCCGCACCGCCGGTATCGGGCATGATGCCATAGCGGCGGATGCGCAGCGGATAGGAGGCCTCGATCATCTCCACCGGCACATTGGCCTGATTGGCGCCCATATGCGGCACGCCCACCTGCCCGTCATGCGCCGAGGTGGCGCCCCAGGTGCCCATCACGGTTTCGGTAAAGACGAAGGCCCCGCCATGATGCTGGCCCGCGAAGGTGGGCACGGTTGATCCGCCCATGCCATCGGCGGTCACCCGATCCGGCAGCGCCTGCGCCAGCGCGCCGAACATGGCATCAATCACCCGGTATCCGGTGATGCCCCGCGCGCCGCAGGGCGCCGGATGCACCGAATTGACCACCGTGCCCTTGGGTGCCGTGACGGTGACCACCCGTTCAAAGCCGTGGCAGTTCGGGATATCCGACAGCAGCACCGAGCGCAGCGCCGTATAGACCGAGGCCTTGGTAAACGGCAGCGGCGTGTTCACCCCACCGGGCACCTGCCGCGACGACCCGGCGAAATCGACCGAGATCGTCTCGTCATGAATGGTCAGCGCCAGCTGGATCACGATCGGTTCGGGCGTTTCGCCCAGACCATCCAGATGATCGGTGAAATGATAGGTGCCATTCGGCAGGTCGCGGATTTCGGCCCGGCCCAGACGTTCGGCATAATCATGCAGTTCCTCGGCCGAGGCCAGAACCTCGTCGATGCCATAGCGTTCGACCAGTTCCATGAAAGACCGGCGCCCGGCATGGCTGGCCGCCATCTGCGCCCGCAGATCGCCATGCACCATATCCGGCACCCGGACGTTCAGCCCGATGATTTCCCAGATGGCCGCATTCATCACCCCGGCATCATAGAGTTTCAGGAACGGCAGGCGCAGCCCTTCCTGATAGATTTCCTCTGCCCCCAGCGCGTTCGATCCGGGCACGATGCCGCCGACATCGGCGTGATGGGCCAGTGTCGTGGTCCAGGCCACAAGGCGGCCCGTGTGGAAGACCGGCTCGACGATATAGATATCGGGCAGGTGCTGGCCATCTGCGGCATAGGGATCATTGCCGATGAACACATCGCCGGGGCGGATGTTCCCGGCATAGCGCCGCATCAGATGCTGCATCGCATCATAGAAGCTGCCGAGGTGCATGGGCGTGGTGACACCCTGTGCCAGCGTCTGGCCTTGCGCGTCGCAGATCGCGGTCGAATAATCCATGCTGTCACGCACGATGGGCGAATAGGCCGCCCGCATCAGCATCAGCGCCATTTCATCGGCGATGGCATCGAAGGCGTTCTTCATCACCTCCAGCCGGATGGGATCGACCTGTCTCATTCCGCGGCCTCCTGCGTTCTGGTCCGTGCCGCGGCGGGCAGGGTAACGACGATATTGCCCCGGCCATCCAGCCGGGCGGTGCAATCGGGGGGAAGGATGGTGGTGCCTTCGTATTCCTCGATGATGGCGGGGCCCTGGCGCGGGCCTGCGGCAAGACCGGCGCGGTCGATCACCGCGGCCTCCACCCGGCCCCAGTCCGGGCCGAAATAGACGCTGCGGCGGCGTTCGGGCGCCGGGCTGCGCTTGCGGTATTCCGGCAGGCGGCCTGCGCGTTTCGCCACCCGCGCCGTCACCCGCAGGCTGACGATTTCCACCGGGGTATCCGCCAGACGATAGCCATAGGCCCGTTCATGCGCGGCATCAAAGGCGGCACGGGCCAGCGCCATGCCCGCAGGCGTCAGCGCCAGACCGTCGGCAAAGGGCAAGGTCAGTTCGAAGGCCTGGCCGCGATAGCGGAAATCGGCCTCCTGGATCAGCGTCACGCTGTCGACCGGGCGTGACAGTTCGCGGGCCGTCTGCCCTGCCAGCGCGGCAAAGCCCTGCGCCAGCTGTGCCGGATCGGCCTGATCCAGCGGCCGCAGAAAGGCCATGGAGGCCGAGGTCTCGATATCGGCATAAAGCAGCCCCAGCGCCGAAAGCACACCGGCGCCCGGTGGCACGATCACGGTGGAGACCCCCAGCGCCCGGGCCAGCGAGACCGAATGAATGCCGCCATTGCCACCAAAGGCGATCATGGCGAAATCGCGCGGATCGCGGCCCCGGAAGGTGGTCACCGATTTCACCGCGCGGGTCATCACGGTCGAGACCAGCTCGTGCACGCCATGCGCGGCGCGATCCAGGTCGATGCCCATCGGCCCGGCCACCACGCGGTGCAGCGCCGCGCGGCTGAGATCGGGTTGCACCGGCACGGCACCGCCCGCCAGTGCCTCGGGGTTCAGATAGCCCAGCACCATATTGGCATCGGTTACCGTGGGTTCCGTGCCGCCCGCGCCATAGCAGGCAGGCCCCGGCCGGGCGCCCGCGCTGTGCGGCCCCACTTTCAGGGCCCCCGCCCGGTCGCGCCAGACGATGGAACCGCCGCCGGCCCCCACTTCGGAAATGTCGATCACCGGAAGTTTCAGGGCATAGCCGCCACCCTTGGCCAGTTTGGACGACAGGCTGATGCCGCCGCCCACCTCGTAATCATCGGCGCGCAGAAACTGCCCGTTCTCGATCAGCGAGGCCTTGGCGGTGGTGCCGCCCATGTCAAAGGCGATGGCATCGGTAAAGCCCGCCTCCAGCATCACCGCCCGCGCGCCGATCACCCCGGCGGCCGGGCCACATTCCACGATCTGCGCCGGGCGGGCCACCACGGTGCGACTGTCGACGATGCCGCCGGCCGAGTGCATCATGAAGAACTGCTGCGGCAGACCTGCGGCCGCCAGCCGGTCGCGCAGCGAATCCAGATACACTTTCACCGGCGGGCCGACGAAGGAATTGATGACGGTGGTCGAGGTGCGTTCATATTCGCGGATTTCCGGCAGGATATCGACGGAAAGCGAGACAAAGACCCCCGGCAGACGTTCGGCCAGAACTTCGCCGATGCGGCGTTCATGCGCCGGATTGGCATAGGAATGCAGCAGGCAGACCGCCACCGCATCCACCCCCGCCGCCGCGATGGCATCAATTGCGGTGTGCAGGCTGGCCTCATCCAGCGGGGTCAGCACTTCGCCGCGAAAATCCATCCGCTCCGCCACTTCGAACCGCCATTTGCGCGGCGACAGGGCGGGGGGCTTTTCATACAGCGGATCATACAGGCGCGGCACCCGGATGCGGCGCATTTCCAGCACATCGCGAAAGCCTTCGGTGGTGATGAGCGCGGTTTTGGCCCCCTTCCCTTCCAGAATGGCATTGGTGGCCACGGTGCAGGCGTGCATCACCTCGGCGATATCGCCGGGCAACAGATCTTCGACGGCGATCAGCTCCAATATCCCCTCGGCCACGCCGCGGGCGTAATCATCGGGGGTGGAGGCCACCTTGCGGGTGGCGATGGTATCATCGCCCCGGATCAGCGCGATATCGGTAAAGGTGCCGCCGATATCGGCAGCAATTCGCAGATTCTGCGACATGGTCACATGTCTCCCAGCAGCAGGTCAGGCAGGAACAGCACCACGGCGGGCGCATAGGCGATGATGAACAGCACCGCGATCAGCGGCAGCAGGAACGGCATGATCGCCGTGCAGACCTGTTCAAAGGTGATGTCGGCAATCTTGGTCACGATGAACAAGGAGACCCCGACAGGCGGCGACACGATGCCGATCAGCAGGCCGTAGACCATGATGAGGCCGAAATGCACCCGGTCGATTTCGAAATGATCGACCAGCGGCATCATGATCGGGATCAGGATCACCATGGCCGGAATGTTTTCCAGCACGGTGCCGATCACCAGGAAGAACAGCACCACGATCAGCAGGAAGATATATTTGTTGTCGGTCAGGCCGATCACACTTTGCGCCAGCTGCTGCGGCACCTGATCATAGGTCAGAACCCAGCTCATCGCCGCCGAAACGCCGATCACCAGCAGGACAGAGCCGAACAGCATCACGGTTTCCGACACGGCATGACGGATCCGGGCGAAAGACAGGGTGCGATAGGCAATGCCCAGAACCAGCGTATAGGCGCAGGCGATCACCCCGGCCTCGACCGGCGAGGCAACCCCGGTGATGACCGATCCGATGATGATGAGCGGCGCCAGCAAGGCCCAGCCCGAGCGGCCGAACTCACCGGCGATCTGGCGCATCGGCGGGCGCGGCGTCAGCGGCACCTTGTAGTGATGCGCCACCACACGGTTATAGATCATCAGCGCC
>Ga0154534_1025_pt4 | contig 15663 bp, 16 predicted proteins | sample RifGroF1_FD_105677 | JGI IMG/M metagenome (GOLD analysis project Ga0154534, IMG submission 105677) | Rhodobacteraceae bacterium GWF1_65_7 | reverse complement strand
GGTCGCGTTCCAGCGCGCGGCGCAGCATCTGTTCGGCCTGGCCCAGCCGCCCCAGCGCCAGATTGGCACTGCCGATCGAAGACAGCACATCCGCATCAATGCCCTGTTCCGCCGCCGCGCGGTAATAGGCTTTCAGCGCCAGCTCCGGCTCGCCCGCCGCCATCAGACGGTGCCCGACGATCAGCCCTTCAACCCCATCCCCGCGCGCATTGGCCGGGGGCGGGGTGTTCTCGCCCGGCCGCAATGCAGAAGCGCCGCCGGTCAGCTGACAGGCGGCGAGCAGCGCAAGGCTTGCAATTAGGGCGGCAGTCTTCACTTCGGCTCCGGCGTTCAGCCCCCGCCCAGATGGGTCGCAATGCCATAGATCGAAGGCCCAAGCAGGATGATCATCAGCGGCGGCAGGGTGAACAGCATTGTGCCCAGTGTCAGCTTCGTCGGCAAGACGTTCGCTTTCTCTTCGGCACGCATCACGCGCTTGTCACGCATTTCCGCCGAATAGACCCGCAGCGCCTCGGCGATCGAGGTGCCGAAGGTGGCCGATTGCACCAGCGTCGTGACAAAGGCGGTGATATCCGGCACGCCCACCCGTTCCGACATGTCGCGCAGCACCTGCACCCGTTCCTTGCCGGCCTTCACCTCTTGCGACACCATGTCGAATTCATCGGCCAGCGCCGGATAGCCCGCACGCGATTCCTTGGCGACCCGGTTGATGGATTGATCCAGCGATTGCCCCGCCTCCACGCAGACCAGCATCAGATCCAGCGCATCGGGAAAGCCGCTGATGATTTCCTGCTGCCGCATCTGCAACCGCCGCTGCACCCAGTAGATCGGCAGGTAATAGCCCACGGCGGCAGGCAGGATCGTGTACATGATCATCTGCTGCTGCGACACGTCCTGATTTTGTGCATCCAGAACAAAGGTATAGCCCAGGCCCACCAGCAGAAACCCGATGCCGAAGGTGAATTGCGCAAAGTGGAACACCCGCACGGCATTCTTGGTGCGATAGCCCGCGCGCATCATCTTCAGCCGCGCGGCGGTCATGTCTTCCTTGTTCTGCGGCTCCAGAAAGGCTGCGAATTTCTCAAGCTTCTGCGCCCCGTCGCCCCGGCGCAGCGTTTCGCTTTGCGGGGTGACATTCATGGATTTGCGCTGCGCCTTCAGCTTGTCCAGCGGATCGGCGCGCTTGCGCAGCAGGGTGGGCAGGCTGGCCGCCACCAGAACGACCGCCAGAAACAGCAGCGCCAGCATCGGGCCCAGCGGCCCGAAGCGGGCTGTCAGCATCTGATTGACGGTATCCATCATGCCCCCTCACACCTTGATATTGACCATCATCTTCATGAAGATGACGTTGATGACCAGAAACACCCCGACGATCAGCGCCGCCGGCACGAAGACCGAGGTTTCCTGCACCTCGTCAAAGTAATCCGGCTTGATCGCCAGGATCATCATCAGCGCCCCCACCGGGAAAGCCGACAGGAACATGCCAGACCATTTCGCCTCGGCGGTGATCGCCTTCACCCGGCGGAACAGCTTGAACCGCGAGCGGATCACCTTGGCCAGCCCGTCCAGAATCTCGGCCAGATTGCCGCCCGATTGCTGCTGGATGGTCACGGCCACTGCCAGAAAGCGCAGATCCTGATTGTCCATCCGTTCGGCAAAGGCCTTCAGGCTTTCGGCCACGTCGCGGCCATAGGCGGCCTCGTCGCCGATCAGGCCGAATTCGGTGCCCAGCGGATCGGGCACTTCGCGCGACACGATCCCCAGCGCCGATGAAAACGGATGCCCCACCCGCAGGCTGCGCACGATCAGCTCCACCGCTTCGGGCAGCTGCTCTTCCATCATGGACACGCGCTTCTTGGCCTTCTTGTTCACCCACATGTAGACGCCGCCGATGCCCATGGCCGCCGCGATCAGCGCGCGCACCCCGGGTTCGGCAGAACTGCCGTAGGTCAGACCGGCATAGGCAAACACCGACAGCGCCCCCATGATCCCGATCAGCTGCACCGGCGAAAAGGCGATATTGGCCTTCTGCGCCTTGTCGGCCAGAATCGAATAGATCGGGATCGACCGGGCCTTCATGTGCTGGCTCATCTCCTTGCGGAGCTGTTCCAGAACCTGTTCCCGGTTGCTGTTCTTTTCCAGCAGCGCCAGCCTGCGCGACATGCGGCTGTTCAGGCTGATGGATTTGCCGAAGACCGTCAGATACAGCCCCTCGACCAGCGCCAGAACGGCGACAAAGATCAGCACATAAACGATGACGGCAGGGTTGATGCTCATCTTGCGACCTCAGGCCTGGGGTTCATAGATCGAGGCGGGCAGGTTGAAGCCCCATTGCTTGAACCGTTCCGAATAATGCGACCGCACGCCGGTGGCGTTGAACCGGCCGATGATCTTGCCATCGCCCGCCAGCCCCAGCCGTTCATAGCGGAACACCTCCTGCATCGAGATCACCTCACCCTCCATCCCGGTGATTTCGGTGATCGACACCATGCGCCGCGATCCGTCCTGCAGGCGCGAGGCCTGAACGATCAGGTTCACCGCGCTGGCGATCTGGCTGCGCACGGCCTTCAGCGGCATGTCGATGCCCGCCATGGCCACCATGTTTTCCAGGCGGCTGATGCCATCGCGCGGGTTGTTGGCGTGGATCGTCGTCATCGACCCGTCATGGCCGGTGTTCATCGCCTGCAGCATGTCGATCACCTCTTCGCCGCGGGTTTCGCCCACGATGATCCGGTCCGGCCGCATCCGCAGCGCGTTGCGCAGACAGTCGCGCTGCGTGACGGCGCCCTTGCCTTCCACGTTCGGCGGGCGGCTTTCCATGCGGCCCACATGCACCTGCTGCAGCTGCAATTCTGCCGTATCCTCGATGGTCAGCACCCGTTCGGCATTGTCGATAAAGCTGGACAGCGCATTCAGCGTGGTGGTCTTCCCCGACCCGGTGCCGCCCGATACGATGATGTTCAGCCGCGTCGATACTGCCGCTTCCAGATACAGGCCCATCTCTTCGGTAAAGGCACCAAAGCGCACAAGATCCTGAATCCCCAGCTTTTCCTTCTTGAACTTCCGGATAGAGACAAGCGAGCCATCCACCGCCACCGGCGGCACCATGCAGTTGAAGCGCGAACCGTCCGCCAGTCGCGCATCGCAATAGGGGTTCGATTCGTCGACCCGCCGCCCCACCGCGCTCACGATCTTGTCGATAATGCGCAGCAGATGGCGTTCATCCTTGAAGGTGATATCCGTCAGTTCCAGCTTGCCGGACCGTTCGACGAAAATCCGGTGCGGACCGTTCACCAGAATGTCGTTGACCGTTTCATCCTTCAGCAGCGGCTCCAGCGGGCCAAGGCCCATGACCTCGTCATACAGCTCCTGATTCAGCGTGGCGCGATCCTGCTGGGTCAGCGCGACCGACATTTCCTCCAGCGCCTCGGCGCTGATGGCGGCGATTTCGGATTTCAGATTGGCTTCCGATGCCTTTTCCAGCGCGGCAAGGTTCAGGTTTTCCAGCAGGCGCTTGTGCAGCTCGACCTTCAGCTCCTGCAGCCGGTCCTTGCGCTTGCGCTCCTTGTCGGCGGCGGCGGCTTCGGCCGGGGCACGCGGGGCAGGGCGGGCCTGGGTCAGGCCGGGGGCCGGTGCCTTGGGCGCGGCAGGTCCAGACGATTTCGGAATGCTGTTGGCCGATGACACCGCAGCCATCTTCTGGTCGGGTTTCGCCGCTCCGGTCTCGCCTGCTTTTTTGAACCTGGAAAACATCGTCACACCTTCTGCAGCCCGGCCATGGCCGTGCCGGTCAGCCCTTCGCAGCCTCGGCCGCGCGGTTCACGTCGAACAGAGATTTTGCCAGCTTGGCGATTTCCTTGCGCAGCGGGTTCTTGCCCGCCGTTTCCGAAATCGGCAGCCCGTGGTCATTGGCCTGCGTAACCTGCGATCCGCCATCGGGCAGCTGCACCTCGATGGTGATATCCAGACTTTCGGCCATCCGCTTCACCCGGCTTTTCGCGCCCAGATCGGTAAAGCGCGGCGCCCGGTTCAGCACATAGCGCAGCCGTTCATAGGGCAGCGATTCGGCCTTCAGCGCCCGCACCAGCCGCAGCACGTTCTGCGCCGACCGCAGATCCAGCTCCATCAGCGCGAAATACACATGCGCCCGGCTCAACACCGTTTCCGTCCAGGCCACGATGGTCTTGGGCATGTCGACCACGACGAAATCGAAATTCGCCTGCGCCATCCCCAGGATCCGGGTCACATCATCCGGCCCGATCAGATCCAGCGGCAGCATGTCCGCCGGGGCGGTGAACACATGCAGCCGGTCGTTGAAGGTCAGCATGGCCTGCAGAAAACTGTCGCTGTCGGCATGTTCGGTATCCTGCAGCAGCTCGAACACCGCCTCGCGCCGGGGCAGATCCAGATAGGTGGAAATGGATCCGAACTGCAGATCCAGGTCGATCAGGCACACGCGGGGCGGGTTGTTGCGATCGGCATTGGCCAGCTCCCAGGCCAGATTGGCGGCAAAGGTCGATGCGCCCACGCCACCGGCCAGCCCATGCACCGGCAGCAGCACGCCATCCCGGTCGCCCTTGGCCTTGAAGGCCGGGGTCTGCACGGGTTCGGGCAGCGCGGCTTCGGGGGTCGCCGGAACCGGCGCCTCTGTCCCGGCCTTGCGGAACCGGCCAATCGCCTCGTGCAGCGCCCCGTCCGGCAGCGGATAGGGCACGAAATCATCGGCGCCCAGCCGCAGCAGCTGATGCAGGGCCACCGGGCTCACCTGATTGGCGATCAGCACCACCCGCAGATGGCGATCCTTGGCCGTGCGGATGATGTCGCTGATGCGGGTCAGGTCGGCTTCGTCGTGATTGTCCACCGCCACGGCAATAAACTGCAGCGTGGCCGCATCGGGCTGGCCCAGAAACAGCAGCGCATCTTCAAAGGACAGATCGCCCCAGTTCTCGCCCAGCTCCTGCTCCATGTCTTCGATCAGCAGTTCGAAATTCTGGACGTCACGGGAAATGGTGCAGGCCAGGATAGGGGCCGGCTCCGGCTGAATATTTGCCACACTCGTCATTGCCTCAGATCCTTCCTTTGCGGCGGGTCTGCGCCGGTAATGCCGGCCATCATCCTGCCTGCGCGGATTCTCCGCACGGTTGGTTCGGTTGATCTGAAATTGCCCGGCAAACTTGGCGATATTGCGGCTTAAACCTCCGGCATCTGGGCTTTTTTCTGAAATGGAAACGACGTGGTGCCAAAATTGGCACTCACTCTCCGGGGATCAGAACCTGTTCCACCACCTTGTTGGCCGGATGGCGGCGTTCGGCCAGGGTGATGTATTCGCGCCAGATCACAGCAGCATACTTGCCATTCAGCGGCGCCTGCGACCCCTGGGCAAAGCCCGAAACCTCGGTCACCGTGCGGCGGTTGCGCTGTTCGGGGGCCAGCGTCACGATCACCGGCCGCGTTTCGCCATAGGAAACAAGCGCCTCCAGCCGCGTGGTCGAAACCCCGCGACTCGCCAGATAGCCCACCACCGCCTGCGCCCGGCGTTTGCCCAGGGCGCGGTTATAGGCATCCGATCCCACCAGATCGGTATGGCCATAAACCGAAAAGCGCAGTTCGGGGAACTGGCGCATCCAATTGGCCTGATGATCCAGCGCGCGGCGCGCCTCGGTGGTCAGCTGTGCCGAATTGAACGGAAAGGTGATGGTGCTGGGCACATCGGCGGCAAACCGGCGGCCAAGCGCCTCGCGCACATCCATCTGGCCAGATTGCACCAGCGTATTGTTCATCGTGGCATTGCCGAAGGTGCCATGGTCCATCCCGGCGCCCAGCTCCCGGTTTGCATCAGTGCAGGCCGACAGCGCAAGCGCCGTCACCAGAAAAAGGGGCAGGGTGCGCCGCATCGCCGTCATTCCATCACATAGCCGTAAGAGCCGTTGAAATCCTGCCGCGCCACCTCGCCTGCCGGGCCGCTGCCCCCCTCGACCTTGCCGAACAGGAACAGCTCCTTTTCGGTGGGGATGCGCACCCGGTCGGTCGGCAGGGCCAGCGCCCGGCCGCGGGTCGGCGTCACCAGATGCGGGGTCACGATGATGACAAGCTCTGACTGGTCGCGCTGGAAATCGGCGCTGCGGAACAGCGCCCCCAGCACCGGAATATCGCCCAGCCACGGCACCTGGCTGGTCATGTCCTGAAAATCATCCTGCAGCAGGCCCGCAATCGCAAAGCTCTCGCCATCCCGCATTTCCACGGTGGTCGAGGTTTCGCGGCGCTGGAAGGCATTCACGTTGATGCCTTCGGTCTGGATGCTGATGCTGCTGTCGATCGACGAAACAGCGGCGTTGATCGTCAGGTTGATGATATCGCCATCCACCACCACAGGGGTGAAGTTCAGCTCTACCCCGAAGGGTTTGTATTCGATGGTGATGCCGTCATTATCGGCCACCGGGATGGGATATTCGCCCCCCGCCAGGAATTTGGCCTCCTGCCCCGAAAGCGCGGTCAGGTTCGGCTCTGCCAGGGTGCGCACCACGCCCTTGGATTCCAGCGCCTCCAGCAGCACGCCGAACTGCAGCGATCCGGCGGTGAACCCCAGCGCCATGGCGCCCTGCACCCCGTTGCGCGCGGCAATGGTCGAATTGCTCAGCCCGTTGTCGCCGCTCAGCCAGGTGCCGGTCTCGGCATTGATCCCGACGCTGTTGCCGCCCGAAATAGCCAGCGACGAAGAAATATCCTTGGCGACAGACCGCTGCATTTCTGCAAAGCGGACTTTCAGCATCACCTGCTGCGTGCCGCCCACGCTCATCAGATTGGAAACCCGCTCGGGGGCATAGCGTTCGGCCAGATCCAGCGCGCGATCCAGCTTGGCGGTCGAACTGACAGTGCCCGACAGCACGATCCCGTCATTGGCCGTGCGCACCTCGATGGTTTCGCCGGGCAGGATCTGGCGCAGCCGTTCCTTGAACTCGGCCACATCGGGGGCCACCTGCACTTCGACATTGGCAATCAGGCTGCCATCGCCGCCCAGCAGGGTCAGCGTGGTGCGGCCCGGTGCCTTGCCCAGCACATAGATCGACCTGTCGGAAAGCGTCGAGATATCGGCGATACCGGGGTTGGCAATCGAAAGCTCGGCAAAGGGCACGTCACTTTCCACCACAACGGCGCGGTTCATCGGCACGTTCAGCGGCGCGGTGGCCGCACCTTCCATGACCCGCAGGCTTTGCGCCGCACCCGGTCCGGCGCCCAGGGCGCAGAACGCAAGGCCAAACGCCCCAGCGACCATCCACTTCCGCACACGCATGTGGCCTGCCTCTCCGATTTCGCCTCGATCCGGGTCTGTGACCGCCCGTTATGCCAACCAAAATGCCGGAATTGGCATTTTTATGCAAGAATCAAAACCTTGTCGGCCGATCTTGGCCTATTTTCCGACCCGCAAACAAGGTCTAGCGAAAAAGGGGCCCGCAGGCCCCAGATCGCGCGCTCCCAGATCACGCCCGGATCAGTTGGTGCAGGGGATCGGCATCTCGATCACCTCGGCGCCCTTGCGGGTGCGCACCGTGCAGACCTTGTTCATCACGACCGGCGCCTGCACCTGCTGTTCGATCCCCAGCAGCGTATTGGCGTCAACTTCGATCCGGCGGCGTTCGGTGCTGGGGGTGCCGTCGTTCTGGGCCACCAGCGAGACCGAAAGCTGCCCGGTCGCCTGCGCCTGGGCCAGACGCGCCACCTGTTCCGGCGTGGCGGCAACGGTCATCGCCCGCGGCACCGCAAAACTGTCGGCTGCCTTTTCCTTGTCTTTCGATGCCGGACGATCCACCGCGATGATGGCCAGCGTCGTTTCGATCAGCTGGGTCATTTCCTGCCCATCCTGCATCCGCCCGGTCCAGTAGACATCCACCCGGTTGCCCGGCTGCAGATAGCGCGAGGCGCCCGATGTATCATCAAAGCGGATGGTAAAGGCCCGCTCCCCCTCGGCCAGCATCCCGGTCAGGCCCGCGGCCTCGCCCGGTTCGGTGACCTTGACGGCCAGCACCGTCTCGAATTTCTCGATCTGCCGCAGCACGAAGCGCGGCTTTTCGCCCTTGTTGGGGAACAGCTCTTCCTCGCTGCGGAACACGCCTTCGGGCAGGGCGCTTTCCTGCACATAGACCAGCTGCACATCGGCGGCGGTCAGAGGATCGCCATAGTTCAGCGGCTTGTTCACCGCATAAACCTGCACCAGCGGCCCGGTCTTCACCCGCAGCTGCTGTTCCTTCTTCAGCTGCGCCTGGGTCTGGCCGATGTATTTCTGGGCCATATGCACCGCAAATCCGGCCAGTGCCAGGCCAAGGGCAAGCACTCCGATAAACACAGTTCGCATGGCGTCGCACTCCCGCAGTCACATCCCGGCCCGCACCCCGCGCGCCGGACGATATGGCAGAAGGCCACGGCCCCGGATGAGACCGCAGCCTGCTTTTATCAGAACGGCCCGGGCTGGGCCGCGCCAGATCACGGAGCCGAGGCGTCGATTTCGGCGGCGATCGCGTCGGCGGTCGATTCCACGCTGCCACCAACGGTCTGCAGCACGACGATGCCCAGGCCAACGATGGCTGCGGTCAGCACGACCCAGTCAACGGTCACAGCGCCGGATTCGTCGTTGCGGAATTTTTTGAAGATGTTCGAAAGTTTCATGTGTCAGTTCCTTGCTTCAAGCGTTGCTCTGCTCCACCGCGCGCTGGCCTTGGGGCGGCCTCTGTTCCGGCCCCTCTGGTATCAGCGGCATGAGGCGATATAGCCCTGTGAAATGGGCGGGAGTTTGGAGGCATTAAGGCTTGCCAAACAAATGCGAGTGAAACAGGAAAAACACGCAAGTAACTGTTTTTGAATGAATAAAAATCATGCCCTGTCGTGGCTGACACAAGACTGTTTCCGTAATTCCGGCAAGTTGGGCAAGATTGGGGCAAAAGCGTCACGATTTTCGGGGGCAAAACCGCAAAGGCTGGCGCGAGTCGGGGATTTTTGCGAAACTCTGCGCGCATAAAAAGAAAACGGGCAGGCTCCGTATGAGGCGGCAGACACGATTCTGGATTGCCGTGGCGGTTGTTGCGGCGGCGCAGGCAGGCCCCGGGGCCATTGTTCTGCACGCCGAAACACCGGGATTCGAGGATTTCAGCTTTCGCCGGGTCAAGCCGCCCGAAAGCGGTGTGCCGCGCCGGATCACCGTGCAGATCGACCCGGCAGAACAGGCCAGACGGCTGGCCGCCAGCCCCAAGGTGACGCCGCGCGCCGAAGAACAGCTGGCCGTGGCCGAACCCCCGCCGCTGCCGGCCCTGATGCCGGGGGCGGGGATGCCCACGCCGCCCGCCGCCAGCTATGGCTGGTTCTGGGAGATGGTCTCGGCCGACCGGGCGGCGGTGCAGGGGCGGATGCCGCTGGCGCTGGCCGCGTTGGCGCAGGGGCCGGGCGGGGCGCAGGTCGGCGCACCGCGTCTGCAGCACATGCAGGAAATCGCGCAAAGCTATGGCACAGAGATTCTGAAAGCCACCATCGGCACCGAAGTGTCGCCCGCGCTGGCACTGGCGGTGATCGGGGTGGAAAGCGCCGGGCGGCCACAGGCCATCAGCCATGCGGGCGCGCAGGGGCTGATGCAGCTGATCCCCGCCACCGCCGAACGCTTTGGCGTGACCGATGCCATGGTGCCCGCGCAGAACATCAAGGGCGGCGTCGCCTATCTGGACTGGCTGATGAAGCGGTTCGACCGCGATCCGCTGATGGTGCTGGCCGCCTATAATGCGGGCGAGGGCGCGGTGGAGGCCAATGGCGGCGTGCCACCCTATACCGAAACGCGGGATTACGTGCCCAAGGTTCTGGCCGCCTGGCAGGTGGCGCAGGGTCTGTGCCTGACCCCGCCCGAGCTGTTTTCCGATCCTTGCGTGTTCAAGGTGCTGTCGGCCGGCGGCTGACGGCGGTGACCGCGCGGCGCGTGCTGCGCACGCAGGTCTTCTGATCCGTGCTCCGGGCCTGCGCCCGGATCACGGCCCCACACCCTGGCGGGTGTGGCGTGCCTCCGGCGGGGGTATTTGGGCCAAGAGGAAAGGGCAGGGGTCAGACGGCGAAGACATCCGCCCATTCGGGGTGGCGCTTGCGCTGGGCATTGACGAAGGGGCAGAGCGGCATGATCTTCACCCCCTCGCGCCGCGCATCCTCGACGAGCCGGGTGACCAGCGCCAGCCCGGCGCCGGTGCCGCGAAAGGCATCGGGCACACCGGTGTGATCGGCGATGATGAGGGTGGGCGAGGTGATGGAATAGGTCAGCTCTGCCTCGGCGCCGTTCTGGCGGATGACATAGCGGCCCTTGCTGCCGGTGGTTTCGCGGGTGATCTGGACATCGGGGGACATGCGGCGCGCTCCTGCTGATCGGGTGGCGGCCAGTCTGCGGGCGGCGGGCCGCGGCGGCAAGCGGGGCTTCTGTGCATCCCTGCGCAGTTTCCCTGCGATGCGCTGGGCAATGTGCACGGGGCGGCCCGTGCTGGGCCGCCCCGTGCCAGATCGGTTGATGCCAGATCAGTTTACAATCGTGGCTTCGGTCGCGGCGCGCAATTCGGCCTCTGTCACGCCATCGGCCAGTTCGACGAGCTTCAGCCCGCCCTCCACCACATCCAGCACGCCCAGATTGGTGATGATGCGATCCACCACGGCGCGGCCGGTCAGCGGCAGGGTGCAGGCCTTCAGCACCTTGGATTCGCCATGCTTGCTGGTGTGATCCATCACCACCACCACGCGGCCGACGCCTGCCACCAGATCCATCGCCCCGCCCATGCCCTTGACCAGCTTGCCGGGGATCATCCAGTTCGCCAGATCGCCGTTTTCGGCCACTTCCATGGCGCCCAGAATCGCCATGGCGATCTTGCCGCCGCGGATCATCGCGAAAGAGGTGGCGCTGTCGAAATAGGCGGTCTGCGGCAGTTCGGTGATCGTCTGCTTGCCCGCATTGATCAGATCGGCATCTTCTTCGCCTTCAAACGGGAAGGGGCCCATGCCCAGCATCCCGTTTTCCGATTGCAGGGTGACGGTGATGCCTTCGGGGATATAATTCGACACAAGCGTGGGGATGCCGATCCCCAGGTTCACATACCAGCCGTCCTGCAGTTCCTGCGCGGCCCGGGCCGCCATCTGGTTCCTGTCCCAAGCCATCACACATCCTCCCGCTTGCGCACGGTGCGCTGTTCGATCCGTTTTTCGTGCTGGCCCTGCACGATGCGATGCACATAGATGCCGGGCAGATGGATGGTATCGGGATCAAGGCTGCCCAGCGGCACGATTTCCTCGACCTCGGCCACGCAGATCTTGCCACAGGTGGCGGCGGGCACGTTGAAGTTGCGCGCCGTCTTGCGGAACACCAGATTGCCGCTTTCATCGGCCTTCCAGGCCTTGACGATGGCCAGATCCATCACCAGCCCGGTTTCCAGAATGTAATCCTGGCCGTTGAACTGCTTCACATCCTTGCCGTCGGCAATCACCGTGCCCACACCCGTCTTGGTGTAGAAGCCGGGGATGCCCGCGCCGCCGGCCCGCATCCGTTCGGCCAGGGTGCCCTGCGGATTGAACTCCAGCTCCAGCTCGCCCGACAGATACTGGCGCATGAATTCGGCATTCTCGCCGACATAGGACGAGATCATCTTCTTGATCTGCCGGGTTTTCAGCAGCACGCCCAGCCCGAAATCATCGACCCCGCAATTGTTGGAGGCGATGGTGATATCCTTGGTGCCCGCTTCCTTGATGGCGGCGATCAGCAGCTCGGGGATGCCGCACAGGCCAAAGCCCCCCGCCGCCATCGTCATGCCGTCGAACAGCACGCCCTCCAGCGCCGCTTCGGCACTGGCATATACTTTCTTCATGGGTTTCTCCCCCCGCTGGCTCTCTGGCGTGAATTTGTGGCGGAGGGTCTGGCCGCTGTCAATCGCCGCGCTGCGGCAGAGCGGGCGGGCCTGCCGGTTGCCTGCGCCTTTGGGGGCTGCTATGCGAGAGGCGCGGGCCCATACTCCAATCGGTAGAGAGAGTGGACTTAAACTCCATCCAGTCTGGGTTCGAACCCCAGTGGGCCTACCATGATGGCGCGCAAACCCTTCCCCAGCCGCTATGCGCCCGGTTCCAGTTCAACCCGGTTCTGCGGCGCTGCCCGCGGCAAAAGCCCGCGAGGCGCAGATGACAAAAGCCGCCCCGAAGGGCGGCTGTCATCCGGCAGGCGCCGGGGTCTGTGCCAGAATCTGGCCCACAGGGTCTGGGCCGCAGGGTCTGGCCGTCTGGCGCCGTTACAGGCCGGCCTGCGCCTCGCGGGCTTCCTGGCTCATGGCGGAACCGGCGTTCTGCATGTCCTGCCCCACACCTTCGACGGTTTCGCAGGCGGCCAGGCCCATCAGGGCGAGCAGCGGGATCAGCATCGCGGTCATGCGCATGGATATCTCCTTCCAGATTTCTGTCACACAGCTAACGCGCGGCAGGGGCCGCCGGTTCCCGCCGCCGCGCCGATCCGGTTCCGGCCCTGCCGTGCCGGGTTGGGCTGCGGCGTCGGGGCTGCGTCTGTCGGGACGGGGGCCATACGGATGCGGGACGCAGGCCTGCCCCCTGCCATGCGCCACACAGCCCAGGGCTGCGGGGCAAGGGGCGGCCCAGAGAAGATGTGATCCGGGCAGGGGGCCGCCCGCCTTGTGCCGTGCCGGAAAGCCTCTAGACTGCGGCAAAACCAGACAGGAGTTTTCCGGTGATCCGTTTCAAGGCCGCGCTGTCCGCCACTTTGCTTGCCCTCGCCACACCCGCGCTTGCCGCGCCCTGCAGCGATACCGGCGGCCAGTATGAAAGCTGGAAACCCGTCATGGCGCAGGAGGCCGCAGCCGTCGGTGTCGGTCAGGCGGGGATCGCCGCGCTGATGGGATCCAGCTATGCCAAGGGCACGATTTCGGCGGATCGCAATCAGAAAAGCTTCAAATACACGCTCGACAAATTCCTGCAGGTGCGCGGGGCAGATGCGATCGTCAGCCAGGGCCGCAAGCGCAAGGCAAAGAACCCGGGCTTCTATTCCGCGCTGGAATCGCAATATGGTGTGTCTGCCGGTGTGCTGATCGCGATCCATGGGATGGAAACCGGGTTTGGCAATTTCATGGGCGACAGCAATGTGATCAGCGCGATTGCGACGCTGGCCTATGATTGCCGCCGCAGCGATTTCTTCACCCCGCATCTGCTGTCGGCGCTGATTCTGGTGGATCAGGGCGCGATTTCGCCGCGCACCGTGGGCGCCAAACATGGCGAGCTGGGGCATACCCAGTTCCTGCCGGGCAATGCGCTGCAATATGGCGTCGATGGCGATGGTGACGGGCGGGTGGATCTGATGCAGCTGGCCGATGCCATGGCCTCGACCGCGAATTTCCTGCGCCAGAAGGGCTGGCAGCCCGGTCTTGGCTATCAGGAAGGCGAGCCGAACTTCGCCGTGATCCAGCAATGGAACGCCGCCACCGTCTATCAGCAGGCCATTGCGCTGATGGGCGCAAAAATCGACGGCTGAGATACGATTTCCCTCTTGCGCCCGCTTGGTGGCTGGCTTAGTAACCCGCCACCAACCGCGGCCCGTTCGTCTATCGGTTAGGACACCAGGTTTTCAACCTGGGAAGAGGGGTTCGACTCCCCTACGGGCTGCCAGTTGGTTTTGATTTTGCTAGGAAAAATATGATCCCGCAAAAGACAGGCAAAGATCACGACATCGTCGTCTTCGCCGCTGACAATGTAAAAAATCTCACTGTATCCCACCGCCTGTGACTGCCATATTTATTCCGGCATCTGCGCGCCCTGACCATGGGTTTGCGTCTGGAAAAGGATCTGTCATGACCCCGCAAGATCGTGCGTTTCTGGCCGGGCTGTTCGAGGCTGCGGTGCGTGCGGCGGATCCGCAGGCGGCGCTGCAACCGCATCTGCCAGCCCGTCCGAAAGGGCGGCTGGTGGTCGTAGGTGCGGGCAAGGGGGCGGCGCAGCTGGCGGCAGCGTTCGAATTCCTGTGGGATGGCCCGTTGGAGGGCGTGGTGGTGACGCGCTATGGCTATGGCTGCGCCACGCGGGCGATCCGCGTGATCGAGGCGGCGCATCCGGTGCCTGACGCCGCAGGGCTTGCCGCCAGTGCTGAAATGTTCAAGGCAGTGCAAGGGCTTGGCCCGGATGATCTGGTGGTGGCGCTGATCTGCGGCGGTGGCTCGGCCCTGCTGCCCTGCCCGCCGGGTGATCTGTCGCTGGCGGATGAGGCGGCGCTGAACCGGGCGCTGCTGGCCTCTGGTGCGCCGATTTCGGTGATGAATGCCATTCGCAAGCAGGTGTCGGGCATCAAGGGCGGCAGGCTGGCTGTGGCGGCGCATCCGGCGCGGGTGCTGACGCTGGTGGTATCGGATGTGCCGGGCGATGATCCGGCGCAGGTGGCCTCTGGCCCCACGGTGCCAGACCCCGGCACAAGGGCCGAGGCGCGGGCGCTGGTGCACAGCTGGCGGATCGAGCTGCCGCCCCGGGTGGCGGATTGGCTGGCGGGCGATGCCGGCGCGGCGCCTGATCCTGACGATGCAGTCTTTGCCGGGCATGAGGTGCGGGTGATCGCCTCCGCCCGGCTGTCGCTGGAGGCGGCGGCGGCTCAGGCCGGGGCGGCGGGCATCCCGGCGGCGATCCTGTCGGATGCGATGGAGGGCGAGGCCCGCGATGTGGGCCGGGTTCATGCGGCGATCACGCGCGAGATCGCGGCGCGCAACCGGCCCTTTGCCCGGCCGGTGCTGCTGCTGTCGGGGGGCGAAACCACGGTTTCGCTGCGCGGCGCAGGGCGCGGCGGGCGCAACAGCGAATTCCTGCTGGCGCTGGCGCTGGCCGCCGAGGGCGTGCCCTTTGCGGCGCTGGCGGCGGATACCGACGGGATCGACGGTTCGGAAGATAACGCCGGCGCCTTTGCCGATGGCGCCAGCATGGCGCGTCTGCGGGCGCTGGGCGCCGATCCGGCGGCGCTGCTGGCGGGGAATGATGCCTACACGGCCTTTGACCGGCTGGGCGATCTGTTCACCCCCGGCCCGACGGGCACGAATGTGAATGATTTCCGCGCGATCCTGCTGCGCTGAGCGCTCGCCCTTCAGGCGTGATGCCGGTAAAGCGGGTTCGAGCGGTCCAGGTGGCGGCGCATCGCCTGTGCGGCGCCATCGCCATCGCGGGCGGCGATCAGCGCCACGATTTCCTCGTGTTCGCGCAGGGTGATCTCTTCCTTGCCAGACCAGTGCAGCAGCGTCCCGTGATAATGGAACAGCCATTTCAGCATGGCCTGACTGACCGCCGCGATGATCGGATTGCCGGTGATCGCCGCGATCCGGGCGTGAAAGGCCACATCGGCCTCGACAAAGGCGGCATGGTTGTCCAGCTGGCGGCGCTGTTCGTCGATCAGCGCGCGCAGTTCGGCCACGGCGGTGGCATCTGCCATATCGGCGGCCTTGCGCACCACGCCACATTCGAACATGCCGCGCGCCTCTTTCAGATGGTCCAGCTGATCGGGCTCGGCTGACAGCAGCAGCCGCGCCACTTCGTCCACCCTGTCCAGCACGCTGCCTGCCGACAGTTCGTTCACCCGGCTGCGTTCGCCATGCGCGATGGTGATGAGGCCCATGGTGTGCATCGACTGCAGCGCCT
>Ga0154534_1021_pt6 | contig 15864 bp, 13 predicted proteins | sample RifGroF1_FD_105677 | JGI IMG/M metagenome (GOLD analysis project Ga0154534, IMG submission 105677) | Rhodobacteraceae bacterium GWF1_65_7 | reverse complement strand
GGGGGTGGATCTGGCGATCCATTACGGGCGCCCGGTCTGGCCGCAGGCGGTGTGCAGCTATTTGTGCAGCGAGGATGTGGTGCCGGTCGCCTCGCCCACGCTGGTGTCACGGTTCCGGCAGGCGGGCGGGGCGGATGCGCGGGCGCTGGCCGCGCTGCCGTTGCTGCATATGGAATCGCGCCCGACGCTGTGGTTTGAATGGCTGGCAGCGCAGGGGGCCGATGCACAGCTGGGGTTCCGGGGGCACAGGTTCGACCAGTTCACCCTGATCATCGAGGCGGCCGCCGCCGGGCTGGGGCTGGCGCTGGTGCCGCGCTATCTGATCGGGCAGGAGCTGGAGCGGGGGCGGTTGATGGTGATCCTGGATGCGCCGCTGCGCACGGAACCAAGCTATTATGTGGTGCGCCCCGAAGGCCGGATGGCGGATGCCCTGCCCGGCGCCTTTGCGGCCTGGCTGGCCGAGCAGGTGGGCCGGGGCTGAAAGCCGCCCCGCCCCGGTTTCAGTCCCGCAGGGTCAGACGCGTTCCAGCGCGATGGCGATGCCCTGGCCCACGCCGATGCACATGGTGGACAGCGACCGCCTGCCGCCGGTGCGGGCCAGTTCCAGCGCGGCGGTGCCGGTGATGCGGGCCCCCGACATGCCCAGCGGATGGCCAAGTGCGATGGCGCCGCCGTTCGGGTTTACCCGCGCGTCATCATCGGCAATGCCCAGCTGGCGCAGCGTGGCGATGCCCTGGGCGGCGAAGGCTTCGTTCAGCTCGATCACATCGAGATCGGCCGGGGTCAGGCCGAGCCGGGCCAGCAGCTTCTGGCTGGTAGGCGCCGGGCCGATCCCCATGATGCGGGGCGGCACGCCTGCGGTGGCACCGCCGAGGATGCGGACCAGCGGCGTCAGCCCGTATTTCGCTGCCGTTTCAGCATTGGCGAGGATCAGCGCCGCCGCGCCATCGTTCACGCCGCTGGCATTGCCTGCGGTTACCGATCCGCCCGCGAACAGCGGTTTCAGCTTGGCCAGCGCCTCGGCCGTGGTGGCGCGGGGGTGTTCGTCACGATCCACCACCAGCGCATCGCCCTTGCGCTGCGGGATGGTGACCGGGGTGATTTCCTGCGCCAGACGGCCATTGGCCTGTGCGGCCGCCGCCTTGGCCTGCGAGGCCAGCGCCATGGCATCCTGCGCATCGCGCGAAATGCCGTAGTCATCGGCCACGTTCTGGCCGGTCTGCGGCATGGAATCGGTGCCATGGGCCTTGTCCATCGCCGGGTTGATGAAGCGCCAGCCGATGGTGGTATCGTAAACCGCCGTATCGCGGCTGAAGGCGCTGCCTGCCTTGGGCATCACGAAGGGCGCGCGGCTCATGCTTTCCACGCCGCCTGCGATCATCAGGCCGGCCTCGCCTGCGGCAATGGCGCGGGCGGCGACCAGCACCGCATCCATGCCGGAACCACACAGCCGGTTGATGGTGGTGCCGCTGACGCCGACCGGCAGACCCGCCAGCAGCACGGACATGCGCGCCACATTGCGGTTATCCTCGCCCGCCTGATTGGCGCAGCCGAAGATCACGTCATCCACCGCTTCCCAATCGACATTCGGGTTGCGGGCCATCAGGGCCCGCAGCGGCACCGCGCCCAGATCATCGGGCCGCACGGCGGCAAGGCTGCCTGCATAGCGGCCGATGGGGGTGCGGATGTAATCGCAGATGAAAACCTCGGTCATGTCACGGCCAGCCTTTCACAATTCGGGTACGATGAGGTCGCCCACGTCGCCTTCAAGATGCAGCGTGGCGCCGGTCAGGGATTGCAGCGCATCGAGTGACAGCGCGGGCAGTTTCTCGCGCAGCACGAAGCGCCCTGCGTCGATATCCAGCACCGCGAGGCTGGTATAGATCCGTGTCACGCAGGCTACCCCTGTCAAAGGTAAGGAACAGCGCTGCACCAGTTTCGGCTTGCCGTCGCGGGTGACGTGATCGGTGATGACCGCCACGCGCTTGGCGCCATGCACCAGATCCATGGCGCCGCCCACGGCGGGCACGCCGCGCGGCCCGGTGGACCAGTTGGCCAGATCGCCGGTTTCGGCCACCTCGTAGGCGCCGAGGATCGCCACATCCAGATGGCCGCCGCGCACCATGGCAAAGCTGTCGGCATGGTGGAAGAAGGCGGTGCCGGGGCGGATCGTCACGGCCTTCTTGCCTGCGTTGATCAGATCCCAGTCTTCGGTTCCGGGTGCGGGTGCCTCGCCAAAGCCGAGGATGCCGTTTTCGGTGTGGAAGATCGCCTGTCGCCCCGGGGGCTGGAACTTTGCCACCATTTCGGGGAAGCCGATCCCCAGGTTGACATAGGCGCCATCGGTGATGTCTTGCGCGGCGCGCCAGGCGATCTGGGTCGCGGAAAGTTTCGGGATCATGCCGTGGTCTCCGGGTAGACCGCATGGGCGCGGTTCAGGTCTTCTTCCTGGGCGGGGTTCGCCACGGCCACGAGGCCCTGCACGAAGATGCCGGGGGTGATGATCGCCTCGGGGTCCAGCGCGCCAGGTTCGACGATCTGGCTGACCTGCACGATGGTGCGGCTTGCGGCCATGCACATCAGCGGGTTAAAATTGCGCGCGGCCATCCGGTAGGTGAGATTGCCCAGCCGATCCCCCAGATGCGCCTTGACCAGCGCAACATCGGCCTTGAGCCAGCGTTCCTGCACATAGCTGCGGCCTTCGAACACTTCGACCGGCTTGCCCTTGGCCAGATCGGTGCCAAAGCTGGTGGGGGTGTAGAAGGCCGGGATGCCTGCGCCGCCCGCGCGGATGCGTTCGGCCAGCGTGCCCTGCGGCACCAGTTCCAGTTCGATCTTGCCCGCGAGATAGAGTTCGGTGAACACCACCGGATCGGCCGAGCGCGGGAAGGAACAGATCAGCCGGGCCACCATGCCCGCCTCGATCAGCGCGGCAAGGCCGACATGGCCATTGCCGGCATTGTTGTTCACCACGGTCAGGCCGTTGGGGTGGCCGGTGGCGCGGAACCTGTCGATCAGGGCGTGGATCAGCTCGATCGGGGCACCAGAGCCGCCGAAGCCGCCGATCATCACCGTCATGCCATCGTCGATCCCTGCCACGGCAGTGGCAAGGTCGGGTAGGGTCTTGTCCATCAGATGCCTCCTGTGGGCCGGAACCGCGGCCCGGATGACCGCAGGCCTAGCGGCAAAGGCGGGCTTCCGTCCATCCGGTTTGTGCGATATCCTGCATTTGTTGACATATCGCACGAGATTGCCATGACCATCACCGAGCGCGACATCATGGGTGGCCTTGCCAAGGGGCTTGCCGTGATCGAAACCTTCACGGCGGATCAGCCGCGCCAGTCGATTGCCGAGGTTGCGGCGGCTTCGGGGCTGGACCGGGCGACGGCGCGGCGCTGCCTGCTGACGCTGGCGCATCACGGATATGCCGATTGGGATGGCAAGTTCTTTACGCTGACGCCGCGGGTGCTGCGGCTGGGCACGGCCTGTCTGGCCACCATGCCGCTGCCGCAGATCGTGCAACCGCTGCTGGACCGGCTGTCGGACGAGATCGGGGAAAGCAGTTCGGTGTCGATCCTGGACGGGGCGGAGATCGTCTATATCGCGCGGGCGGCGCAGCGGAAGGTCATGTCGATTTCGCTGATGCCGGGAACGCGGTTGCCTGCCTTCTGCACCAGCATGGGCCGGGTGCTGCTGGCGGCCCTGCCCGAGGCGGAGGCCGAGGCGATCCTGAGGGCGGCGCCGATGCCCGCCCGGACGCCGCATACCCTGACCGAGGTTGCGGCGGTGTTGCGCGAACTGGCCCGCATCCGCGCGCAAGGCTATGCGGTGAATGATCAGGAGGTGGAGATCGGGTTGCGGTCGATTGCGGTGCCATTGGTCAATGCGCGCGGGCGGGTGGTGGCGGCGATCAATCTGGGGCTTGCGGCGGCCAGCCTGCCGGCCGAGGCGATCCCGGACCGTTTTCTGCCGGCCTTGCGCCGCGCGCAGGCGGAACTGCGCGGTATGATCGGCTGAGTGGTTGCGCCGGGTGGTGATGCGAGGGCTTGCCGGGCGGCGGCGGGCGATCCATGATCCTTTGGCACGAATTCAGCCCGAGACAGGCGAAGGCCCCCTGAATGGATACCCGTTCCGCTATACATCCCGGTGTGAAGCTGCGCCATATCCGGGCGTTTCTGGATATTGCGGGCACGGGCAGCCTGTCGGCGGTGGCGCGGGCGCAGGGCGTCACGCAGCCCGCACTGTCGCGCACGCTGGCAGAGCTGGAAGCTTTGCTGGGGCAGCCGCTGTTTCTGCGGCAGGGGCGGCGCATGGTGCTGACCGAAGGGGGGGCGCTGTTCCGCCGCCATGCCGCGATGTCTGTGCAGGCGCTGGAGGCCGGGGCGGCGGCGCTGCATCCCGGCACCCAGGGGCGGCTGCGGGTGGGGATCCTGCCCACGGTGGCGACCCGGTTCTTTCCGCGCGTCGTGCTGCGGTTCGGGGCCTTGCGCCCGGATATGGTGCTGGCGGTGGAAACCGGGCCGCATCACTATCTGATGCGGCTGCTGCGCGAGGGCGGCATTGATCTGATGATCGGGCGATTGCCCGGGGCCTCGGAAATGGCGGGGCTGAGCTTTGATCATCTGTATGAGGAAGATGTGGTGCTGGTGGGCCGGGCGGGGCACCCGCTGGCGCAGCACCCGGTGGCAGAGGCGCTGGTGCAGGCGCCGGTCATCCTGCCGCCCGCCTCGGCACTGATCCGGCCGCCGGTCGATGCCTATCTGGCTGCGCTGGGGCTGGTGGGCCTGCGGCCTGCGGTTGAAACGGTATCGCTGGCGCTGGGGCGGGGGATCTGCATCGCATCGGATGCGCTGTGGTTCATTTCGCGCGGCGTGGTGATCGAAGAGCTGGACCGGGGCGTGTTGGTGGAGCTGCCCGCCGGGGCGCGGTTTCTGTCGGGGGCGGTGGGCATGACGCGGCAGCAGACGGCCACGGCCCCCGGTCTGGCGGCGCTGGAACAGGTGGCGCGCGATATTGCCCGGCAGCAGGCGGCGGATCCGCCCACCGGGCGGGCCGTGCCATAGGCTGTGGGCGCGGGGGGCGGGATGTGATAAATTCTCCTCTAACCGGATCAGGCAGGGGGGTGCGGCGGTATGGATGACAGCTGGCCCTTGCATCCGCCCGAGGCCGCAGCCATGCAGGATCAGTGACACAGGCGCCCCAGATGACATCTTTGCTGCTTGCCGGCCTTGGCTGGTCTTCTTTCTTTGCCGAACAACTGGGCCCGGAGGATGCGGGCCTTGTGCCGGTGCGCATTGCGGTGGTTCACCGCTCGCGCCTGATGGCGGAAACCGGATCGGGCCAGCTGCGGCTGGGTCTGCAGGGCAATACGATGGATTTCGCTGTCGGAGACTGGGTGCTGATGGACCCGGACAGCCGGATGGCGGTGCGCAGGCTGGACCGGCAGACCGTGCTGCGCCGCCGGACCGAAAGCGCCCATATCCCGCAGCTGATTGCCGCGAATATCGACACCCTGTTCATCGTGACCTCGTGCAACGAGGATTTCAATCCGGCGCGGCTGGAACGCTATCTGGCGCTGGCGAACGAGGCCGGGGCCAATCCGGTGATCGTGCTGACCAAGGTGGATCAGGTGGAGGATCCGGCCCCCTATCGCGCGCAGGCGGAGGCGCTGCAGCGCGGGTTGCAGGTGGTGATGCTGAACGGGCGGGCGCCCGATGCCGCCGCGATCCTGGCGCCATGGTGCGGGCCGGGGCAGACGGTTGCGCTTGTGGGATCTTCGGGGGTGGGGAAATCGACCCTGCTGAATACGCTGGCCGACAAGGCCCCGGAAGAGGCGCAGGCCACCGGTGGCATCCGCGAGAATGACGCCAAGGGCCGCCACACCACAACCGCGCGGTCGCTGCACGCCATTGCGGGTGGCGGATGGGTGATCGACACGCCGGGGATGCGGACCCTGCATGTCAGCGATGTGGCCGCCGGGCTGGACATGCTGTTTGCCGAGATCACCGAACTGGCGCCGCAGTGCCGGTTCCGCGATTGCACCCATGCCCATGAGCCGGGCTGTGCCGTGCAGGCCGCCGTGGCGGCGGGTGATCTGCCGGCCGCGCGTCTGGATCGCTGGCGCAAGCTGGACGAGGAAAACCGCGCCAATACCCCGGTTCAATCCGGCCCCAAGGGCAACAAGACGGTGGTGCCGCGCGGGCGCCGCCGCTGAGGCCGCAGGGCCGGGCCTTTCAGGCGGCTTCGAATTGCTCGGCCCGGATCTGATCGCGGCCCGCCGCCTTGGCCTTGTACAGCGCGGCATCCGCGATTCTCGTCCAGTTTTCGGGCGTCATGTCGGGGTGGCTGCGGGCGGTGGCGATGCCGATGCTGATGGTGACAAAGGGGCTGACCATCGAGCGTTCATGCGGGATCTGCAGCTGGCCGATATGGTTGCGGATCTCATGCGCCACCTCCATCGCTGTGGCGCTGTCGGCGCCGGGCAGAACGCAGGTGAATTCTTCCCCGCCATAACGTGCCGAAAAGCCCGAGGTGTTCTTGACCGCCCGGTTCAGGGCGGCGGCCACCATGCTGATGCAGCGATCCCCGGACTGGTGGCCATAGGCATCGTTGAACTGTTTGAAGAAATCTATGTCCAGCATGATGACCGACAGCCAGTCGCGCGTATCGGCCAGTTTCACGACCGCATTGGCCAGCAGCCCATCCAGATTGCGGCGGTTGTAAAGCCCGGTCAGCGCATCTGTCACCGCCATCTTGGCCAGATGATCGCGCAGCTGTTTCAGTTCGACATGGTTGCGCACCCGGTTCTGCAGGATCACCGGCTGGATCGGTTTTGTGACATAGTCGATCGCGCCCAGCGACAGGCCGCGGATTTCATCCTCGGTATCGCCGAGGCCGGTGGTGAAGATCACCGGCACATCGGCCAGGAGCGGATCGGCCTTGAGGATCTGGCAGACTTCGAACCCCTGCATCCCGGGCATCACCACATCCAGCAAGACCAGATCGGGCTGCACCACCCGCGCCACCTCCAGCGCCTGTTCGCCGGATGTGGCAAAACAGATCTCGTATCTGTCGCCCAGAACTTCGTTCATGATCTCGATATTCGAGATTTCGTCATCGACAATGAGGATGATTGCCTTTTCAGGGCTGAGATGGCTGGCGTTGATCACAGCGAAGGCTCCAGATCCGTGGTCTTTGCTGCTATCTGCAGCGCGGCGAGTTCGGCATTTGCGGTTTCGTAATCCAGCCGTTCCAGCGCCTTGTGGACGGGGTGGCTGGCGATGGCCGCCTCGTCATGGCCCATGGCCTGGGCCAGCTGGACAAAGGCGCTGCGGGCGCTGAGGCTGCGTTTCATCAGCAACCCCTGCAGCTTTTCGTGCAGGGCCAGCAGTTCGGCGGCAGGGGCCACCGGGCGTGCGGGGGCCGTGGCTGCGGTGGCCGGATCTGTGCTGGTCTGCAGGCTGCGGGCGGCGGCGATGGCGGGGGCCAGCGCGCGTTCCAGCTCTGCGATGCGCAGATCAGGGTTGGACAGATCGCCAGCCATCAAGGCGCGTTCCAGATCGGCGGCCACGCTTTGCACCTGCGGCAGTTCCAGAGAGCCTGCCAGACCTTTCAGCGTATGGCTGAGCCGGCGCGCCTCTTCCTGCCTGCCTTCGGCCAGCAGCCTGCGCAGATCCGGGCCGGCATTGGCCTGGGTTTCCCCGAAGCTGACGATCAGGCGGCGCAGCAGCGCGGCCTTGCCGTTCACCCGTTTCAGCGCGCGGTCCAGATCGAAGGGCGGCAGCTGCGCGGGCAGGGCGCCCGCCTTCGGGGCGGCAGATCCGGCGACCGGGGGCAGAAGGGTTTCTTGCACCGGGGCGCGCAGCCGGTGGTTCAGCACCTGCACCAGAATGGCCGGATCAACGGGTTTGGCGATGTGATCATCCATCCCGGCATCAAGGCATTTCTGCCGTTCTTCGGCATAGGCATGGGCCGTCATGGCGATCACTGGCAGCCTGTCGGACGACCAGAGCTGACGGATGCGTTTCGTGGCCTCGATCCCGTCCATCACCGGCATCTGCACATCCATCAGCACGGCGGCATAGCCATCGCCCACACGGGCCACCTGATCGCAGGCTTCCTGCCCGTTTTCCGCGATATCGACCAGCAGCCCTGCATCCGTCAGCAGTTCAGTGGCGATTTCGCGGTTGATTTCGTTATCTTCCACCAGCAGCACGCGCAGGCCCTGCAGCGGTGGCGATACGCGGGGCAGATTGTCTTCGGGTTCTGCTTCGGGCGGTGTCGGGGCCGTATCGGGCGCAGATTTGTGGCCCTGAAACAGCTCGTTCAGGGTTTCCAGAAGGGCGCGGGGTTGCAGGGGTTTCGTCAGATAGGCGGCAATCCCGCAGCGGTCGATTTCTTCCATGAAGGTATCAGAGCCATAGCCGGTCACGATGACCATTCTGGGCAGCTGGCGCATGGCGCGGTTGGCCTGCAGTTTGCGCACGGCCTCCAGCCCGTCCATGCCGGGCATCTTCCAGTCCAGCAGGGCCAGATCATAGGGCCTGCCTGCGGCATCGGCAGCCTCGATGCGGGCCAGCGCCTCGGTTGCGGCATCGACCACATCGACCTGCATTGCCCATTCGGCAAAGAGTTCGACGATGATTTCGCGCGAGGCCGGATTGTCATCCACCGCAAGGATGCGCAGGTTCTTCAGCGCGGGATCGGGTTGCAGCACGGGTTCGGCGCCCAGCTTGCCCAAGCAGATGGTAAAGCGGAAGGTGGTGCCCTGCCATTCGCGGCTGTCTACCGAGATTTCGCCGCCCATCAGCGTGACGATCTGGCGGCTGATCGCAAGGCCAAGCCCGGTGCCGCCGAATTTGCGGGTGGTGCTGCTGTCGGCCTGGGTGAAGGAGGTGAACAGCTTGGCCTGCTGTTCCGCCGACATGCCGATGCCGGTATCGCGCACGGCGACGGCCAGAACCAGCCCGGTTTCCGTTTCGCTGGCAAGGCTGGCGCTGACGGTGATCGAGCCCTGTTCGGTGAATTTGATCGCATTGCTGAGCAGGTTGAGGATCACCTGCCCGAAGCGCAGCTCGTCGCCCAGAACGGTGCCGGGCAGCGTTTCGTCCATTTCGGTATGGATCTGCACGCCCTTGGCCTTGGCATCCGCGACCACCAGCTGCAATTGCTGTTCGATGGCGGCGCGCAGGCTGAAAGGGGTTGTTTCCAGCGTCAGCTTGCCCGCCTCGTTCTTTGAGTAATCGAGGATGTCATTGATGAGCCGCAGCAGCGAAACCCCGGCGCCGCTGATCTTGGTGACGTAATCCTCTTGCTTGTTGTTCAGGTCGGTCCGTTGCAGCAGATGGCAGAAGCCCAGAACCGCATTCAGCGGGGTGCGGATTTCATGGCTCATGTTGGCAAGGAACAGCGACTTGGCGTTATTGGCCTTTTCGGCCTCTTCGCTGCGCAGTTCCAGCTGGGCGTTGGTGGCCAGAATCTCGTCGCTCATCCGGTTGATGCGGGCAAAGCTGCCTGCGAGCATATCGCTGAGCCAGACCAGAACCGCCGTCTGAAAACCCACGATGGCGGCATGAAGCAGCACGCGCTGCAGATTGCCATCACCCGGAAACACCGCATAGGGCAGCAGATAAAGCAGCAGCAGGTGATGCAGGGCCACGGCGACCGCCGCCAGGATGATCGCCCGCCGGTCGCACCAGGCGATGGTCAGCGCCAGCATGGCGAAGAAATACATGTGCATGTCCATCTGCCAGGCATGGCCCCGCATCAGATAGACCAGCAGCGCCGGTTCGCCCATCAGCGCAATGGCCGAAAGATAGCGGGTGACCGGCGCGATGCCGTGACGGATCAGGCTTTGATGATAGACGGTGGCAAGGCAGGCGCCGGCACTGACCGCCCAGAGGGTGGATTTGTCGTTCAGCAATGCCACCATGGCCAGAAGCGGCAGGTGCCCCCAGAGCAGCAGGGCCAGAAAGCGCCCGAAATGCGTGCGCAGCAGCGTCAGTTCCTGATTCATGGCACCTGTGGTCATTGCGGCACCGTGCAGCCCAGAAACCGTGGTGCGGCAAAGGCAAACCAGGCCCCGGCCTCGCGCACGGCCTGACCGAAGTCGGGTGCCGCAGAGGCGGCGATGACGATATTGCCGAAGCCGCCAAGGTCGACCACGCCACCATCCGCGCGGCTGACGAGATCAAGGCTGTCCGGCAGGCTGTATCCGGGCGGCAGCACAACCACATATTGCCCTGCGACCCCGTCTGTCAGCGCGCTGGCCAGCAGAAGTGCACAAAGGCCAAACAGCAAAAGCAGGATGGCGGGAACCATCGCAGAGGCAGAGCCGCCCGGTTCGGTGGCGGCCTGCATCGGCGGCATTGATTCTCGGGGCTTCAGCTGCATGACATATCCTTCTGGCCGGGCTGTCGTGGCGCGATACTGTTTCTCATCACCCAAAACCTCAAGGTGTATTGTGCCCGAGGGTGGCGGGGATTGCACCACTTCGGGTTGTCGTTTGTCACCCGCGTGCAGGATGGAAAGCAATTTCGACGTCACTGAGGCAGAACAAGCAAAGATCGTGCCGGATTCATGCCCCATTTCTTGACCGAACAGAGGGCGTCGCCCGGCGCGGCGCTTTGCAGGGATGCGATGGGCAATCGCCATCCCTTTGGCCAGAGGCGCGGCGGTTCGGGATATGGCGGTTGCGGGTGCCGCGCTGCGGGTCTGGGCGGCCCCGAACATCTGGTGCGCAGCGGCGAGTATCGCGCGGGCGGTTCAAGGGGCGGGCAGGGCGCTGGCCCGGGCTGCGGCGGGGCCTGCTGCTGTGGGGGACAGGTTGGTGAAGGCTGCGGCGGAGTTGTGATCCGCTGCCAAGGGAGCCCCGCCGCGCCGGTGAAGCGCGGCGGGGGCTGGATCAGACCGCAGCCTTGCGGTGCAGGGTGGCCTGTTCATAGGCATGGGCCATAGCGATCAGCCCGGCCTCGCTCCATTGCTTGCCCAGGAAGATCAGCCCGAAGGGCGCGCCCGAGGCATAATAGCCGGCAGGCACGGTGATGCCGGGGATGCCTGCAATGTTCAGCTCGCCCACCGTGGTTTCCAGAATGGCATCGCCGGAATGAAGGCCCGGCAATTCCTGTGCCATCTGCGGATAGACCAGGCCATCCAGCTGATGCCGGGCGAAAACCGTGTCGATCAGGCGCAGATAGGCCGCTTTCAGCGCGGTGAAGGCTGGTAGGGCGGGCGGGATTTCCGGCGATTGCAGCGCGGCTGCGAAATCGGGCAGTTCGTGCAGATAGCTAAGGATTGCCCCGGGGGCCAGCGGGTCTTCGGCCTGGGTGGCAGCCACGAACTCATCCCAGGTCTTCAGGGCGGCATCCGGGCCAAGGCGGCGCAGATAGCAGGTCATGTCATAGGGGATGGATTCCAGCCCGCGCCCGTCAAAATGCGGTGTGCCGGGGGTCACCTGCCGGAGCGATGCAAAATCGGTGCCCGCAAAGGGATCTTCGATGAGGATGGCGCCGGCCGCCGCCAGCTCTGCCTTGGCGCGGGCATAAAGGGCTGTGGCTTCGGGAGAGAGCGCATCCTTCCGCCAGCCGGGGCCGTAAAGCCCGATGCGCTTGCCCTGCAACCCGTCTGCCGAAAGCCCCGCCGCATAGCCGCCTTCGGGGATATGCCCCACCGAGGCCAGCGTCTTGGGATCTTCGGTGGTGAAGCCTGCCAGCACATCCAGGCACAGCGCCGCATCCTGCACGTTGCGCGCGATGGGACCGACCACATCGCGGTTGCCCGACAGCGGCACCACCCCGGCATTGGGCACGAGGCCGATGGTCGGCTTGATGCCCACCAGATCCTGTGCCGAAGCCGGGTTCTGGATCGAGCCGCCGGTTTCTTCGGCCAGACCCACCACGCACATATGCGCAGCCACGGCGCTGGCCGTGCCGGCGCTAGACCCGCCCGGCGCGCGGTCTTCGATGGCGACGTTCAGCGTGGGGCCGGCCCAGCTGTCATTCGCATGGGTGCCGGTCCAGCTGAGGATCGGCACATTGGTCTTGCCGAGGATCACCGCATCTGCCGCCCGCATCCGGGCCACCACCGGCGAGTCGCGCTCGGGCATCAGATCCACGCCGCCGGTGCCGGAATACAGCAGCCGCCAGCCCGCGGTGGAGGGGAATCCCACCATATCCATCGGGTCTTTCACCACCACCGGCACCCCGGCCAGCGGCCCCAGTGGCGCACCGGCCGCGCGGCGGCGGTCGATGTCGCGCGCCGTTTCCAGCGCGGCGGGGTTTTCGAAGATGATCGCATTATACTTGCCATTCAGCGCGTGCACCTGCGCAAGCGCGGCACGGGCCAGCGCTTCGGCGGTAAAGCGGCCGGAGGCCAGGCCATCGCGGATCATCGGGATGGTGAGGCTGCCCAGATCGGGCATATCGGAGAGGGGGGCCGTCATGGCGTTCCTTTCTGCGCCGGGCGTGGCGCATCTGCGGGCCGCAGCTGGCGACGGCCCGGAAACAGGGGGCGATGCACGACGGGACAGGCGGCCGCAGGGGCGGATGTGCCGGAACCATCGGGGGAAACGGGATTCTGACCTCTTTGTCAGACGGGGCAGCTGCCCCGTGTCGCAGGCCGCATGATCCGGGCTGCGCAGGCCCGTGGCCTTGCCGAACCGGGCAAGAGGACGAACCGCTGTGCAAACATGTCCTGCCCCGCGCGATGCCGTCAAGTGCAATCTGGCAGATCGCGGGCCGCTATTGGTTTGACAAGATCGCGCCAACGGGGTTTCATGATTGTAACCTTGAGCAGGGCGGCTCTCATCCGATTGATTTCGGACGAGGGCCTTTTTTATTTTAAGCGACGGACAGACGCATGACAGATGACACTTGGCAGATCGGCATCATCATGTCGGAAAGCGGCGTGACGGGGGCGATTGAACGCACGCAGATCATGGCCGTCCGTCTGGCCATCGCCGAAATCAACGCGGCGGGCGGGGTGCGGGGGCGACGCTTGCAGCCGGTGTTCCGGGATCCGCAATCGCGGCCGTCGCTGTATCGCAGTTCGGCGCAGGAATTGTGCCGCGATGACAAGATCCGGGTCATCTTTGGCGGCCATATGTCCAGCACCCGCAAGGCGATGCTGCCCGCGATCGAGGCGCATAACGCGCTGCTGTTCTATCCGACGCTGTATGAAGGCTTCGAATATTCGCGCCACTGCGTCTATACAGGGGCCGCGCCCAACCAGAATTCGGTGCCACTGGTCGATTATCTGCACGCAAACTTTGGCAGCCGGATCTTCATGGTCGGGTCTGACTACGTCTATCCCTATGAATCCAATCGCATCGTTGCCGATCTGCTGCGCAGCAAGGGGGGCGAGGTGCTGGACGAGATCTATGTGCCGCTGGATCTGCGCGCCCATCACATCGCCCGCATCATCGACCGGATCCGCGAAACCCAGCCCGACATGATCTATTCCACCGTGGTGGGCGATGGCATCATCCCCTTCTACACCGCCTTCCGCGATGCGGGGTTCGATGCGCAGCTGATGCCCATCGCCAGCCAGTCCACCAGCGAGATCGACGTGGCCCGGATGCCGCCCGGCGTGGCCGATGGCCATGTGATTGCAGCACCGTTCTTCGACACGCTGCAAACCCAGGCGGCGCAGGATTTCACCCGCACCTTCCGCATCATGGCCGGTGCGCCATTGCCTGCCACGGCACCCGCCGAAGCGGCCTATCTTGCGGTTCACCTTTATGCCGCCGCGCTGGCTTTGGCGGGGGATGACGACATCGACCGCCTGCTGCCCGCGCTGTACGAGGTCGAGGTGGATGCGCCGCAGGGCCCGGTACGGGTGGACCGGCTGACGAATCACACGCATCTCTGGCCGCGGGTGGCGCGTATCCGGGAAAACGGGCCCTATGAGATCGTCAGCCATCCGACCCAGCGGATCGCGCCCGATCCCTATCTGGTGGATGTGGCGGGCATGTCGGATCAGGCTGCGCCGTTCCGGTTTGGCGCGATGCGGGGGTGAGGCGATCATGTCCTATGCGTTTCTGAAAGAACTGCGCAATCTTACCGTCGTCGTCGTGCATCCCCTGGATGAAGAGGGGGCGGCGCTGACCGATCACCTGCGCCGCATCGGTTGCAATCCGCAGCTGGTGTGGCCGGTGCCGGAACAGCTGCCGCGCCAGACCCATATCCTGATGGTGGCGATTGACGACCAGCAGCGCGAGGGGCTGCGCAAGCTGTTCCGCAGCCTGCCCAACCCGGCGCCTACCATCCTGGCCATTGTCAGCTATGAAAACCCGGCCACCCTGCAGCTGGTGCTGGAAAGCGGGGCCATGGCGGTGATCGGGCGACCGATCAAGCCCTTTGGCCTGCTGACCAACCTGGCGATTGCCCGCAACATCTGGTGCCAGACCCAGGATCTGGCGCGCGATGCCCGGCGCTACAAGCGCAAGGTGAAAGGCGAACAGGTGGTGGTGCGGGCAAAGACCATCCTGATGGCGCAGGAAAAGCTGGATGAAGACCGGGCGCATCGTGAATTGCGTGCCCGGGCCATGCAGCGCCGCATCGCCATCGAGGCGATGGCGGGCGAGATCGTCAGCAGCTATGAGGCGGCTTTGGTGCGCAGTGGGGCCATGGCTGCGGAAAATGTCTTGTCTGATGAAAAGGAATCGGATTAGATATTTGTCAGTCGGCGTCCCCTTGTTCGCAAGGCCACGCCGGTAAAGACCCCGATGCAAGGGGCCTGACCATAGGCAAGGATGCCCGCATATACCCGTAAAGGGCGATGCGGGCTTTTTTGCATTTCGACAGCGCGGTCGAGCCAAACCAACAACAAGCGTTCTCAGGCCAACCGGAGCCCAAGGCTGCGGCCCGGAACCTGTGACCAAGCAACAGGGAAATCGACATGACTCTCAAAAGACGCCAGTTTCTGACCACGGCTGCGCTGTCGGCCGGGGCGCTTGCCCTGCCGGGCTATCTGCGCGGCGCCTTTGCGGCGGAAACCATTCAGGTCGGTGCGCTGTATTCGCAGACCGGCGGGCTTTCCGTGGCGGAAAAGATGCTGGCCGCGGCCGTGCAGATGGCCGCAACCGAAATCAACGCGGCTGGCGGCGTGATGGGCCGCCAGATCGAAGTGGTGGTGGAAGACGGCGCCTCTGATCCCAAGACATTCGCCGAAAAGGCGCAGAAGCTGGTCATCAAGGACAAGGCGCAGACGGTGTTCGGCTGCCATACCTCGGCCAGCCGCAAGGCCGTGCTGCCGGTGTTCGAGCGCCGCAATGCCATGCTGTTCTACCAGACCCATTACGAAGGCTTCGAATGTTCGCGCAACGTGGTCTATTCCGGTGCGGTGCCGAACCAGCAGCTGGGCAATTACATCCCCTGGATCATCGAAAAGCTGGGCAAGAAGAAATTCTTCATCGTCGGCTCGAACTATGTCTATCCGCGCGAAATGGCCAAGGTTTCCAAAGGTCTGATCGAAGCGGGCGGTGCCGAATGGGTGGCCGACGAATATCTGGAACTGGGCCATTCAGAATGGGCGGTGACGGTCAGCAAGATCAAGGAATCCGGCGCTGATGTCGTGCTTTCCAATGTGGTGGGCGATTCCATCATCTCGTTCTACCGCGAATTCGCCAATCAGGGGCTGAAGCAGGATCAGATCCCGATCTGCGCCACCGTCACCTCGGAAATCGAGATTGCGGCCATGGGGGCGGAATATGCGGCGGGCAGCTATACGTCCTTCCCCTATTTCATGTCGATGGATCTGCCGACGAACACCAGCTTCATCGAACGCTTCCGGGCCTTCGTGAACGACCCCAAGGCGATCAGCTATCACTCGCTGGAAGCGGCGTATTTCCAGGTCTTCCTGTGGAAG
>Ga0154534_1008_pt2 | contig 16140 bp, 17 predicted proteins | sample RifGroF1_FD_105677 | JGI IMG/M metagenome (GOLD analysis project Ga0154534, IMG submission 105677) | Rhodobacteraceae bacterium GWF1_65_7 | reverse complement strand
GCGCGTTTCACCGGCTTGATCTGCGGGAAGCGGCTTTCCCAGAAGCGCAGCACATGGGCCGGCGTTTCCAGCAGATCGGCCAGTTCGCTGATGGTGCGGAACGCGTCGGGCGATTTTTGCATGGGCGGGGCCCGCCTCAGGCTTTCTTGCCGTCAGCGACCCGTTCTTTCATCAGATGGGACGGGCGGAAGGTCAGCACGCGGCGCGGGCTGATCGGCACTTCATCCCCGGTTTTCGGGTTGCGGCCGACACGGGCCGATTTGTCGCGCACCGAAAAGGTGCCGAAGGACGAGATCTTGACCGTTTCCCCCGCGGCCAGCGCATCGGAAACATGTTGCAGCACCGATTCCACCAGCGCGGCAGAATCATTACGCGAAAGGCCGACCTCGCGGAACACGGCCTCGCTCAGATCCATACGTGTCAGAGTCTTGTCGCTCATCTGTCCCCCCGGGGTTTTTCCCAGATTGGGCGCAAATAGCGCTACGAGTCAATATCCCTGAAACGGATCAACGACTTGGCAGCCGATCTTGGCGCAGGAACGGGCTTACCAGCGCAGAACGACCGATCCCCAGGCCAGACCGCCACCGATGGCTTCGGCCACGATCAGATCGCCGGGCTTGATCTGGCCACGCGCCACACCCACCGAAAGCGCCAGCGGGATCGAGGCGGCAGAGGTATTGCCATGATCCTGCACCGTCACGATCACGCGATCCATGGGCACCTGCATCCGCTTGGCGGTGGCTTCGATGATGCGGATATTGGCCTGATGCGGCACGATCCAATCCACATCGCCGCCGGTCAGCCCAGCTTTTTCCAGTGCGGTATGGGCGGTATCAGCCAGTTTTTCCACGGCATGTCGGAACACTTCCTTGCCCATCATACGCAGATGGCCGGTGGTGCCGGTGGATACGCCGCCATCGACATAGAGGATGTCCTTGTGGCGGCCGTCGGAATTCAGATCCAGCGAGAGGATCCCACGATCTGTGGAATCGCCCATGCCTTCCTGGCCTTCCAGCACCAGTGCGCCCGCGCCATCCCCGAACAGGACGCTGGTGGTGCGGTCGTTCCAGTCCATCAGACGGGAAAAGGTTTCGGCGCCGATCACCAGAACCCGGCGTGCCTGCGCCGACAGGATCAGCGCATTGGCATTGGCCAGTGCGAAGACAAAGCCCGCACAGACGGCCTGCATGTCATAGGCAAAGCCGCGCGTCATGCCGAGGCGGGCCTGCACCATGGTGGCGGCCGACGGAAAAGTAAGATCGGCTGTGGAGGTGGCGACGATGATCGCGTCGATATCATCGGGCACCAGACCGGCCTGCGCCAGGGCAGCCTGGGCTGCGCGGGTGGCCATATCAGATGTGGTCTGCCCCTCGGCGGCGAAATGGCGCCGTTCGATACCCGAACGGCTGCGAATCCATTCATCCGATGTGTCGATGGTGGCTTCGAATTCGCTGTTGGGAACAACGCGTTCGGGCAGGTAATGCCCAACGCCTCTGACGACGGCCCGTATTGTCATTCTGTCTGTTCGCTCCCATCTGCCGGGGCATCCTGCCCCGCACGCCCGGCCGATGCAAGCCGCGCCGACAGCCGGTCCAGAAAGCCCGATCGCGCCAGCTGGGCGGCGAGCCGGATCGCGGCGGCGATCCCGGTCGAATCGGCTGAGCCGTGGCTTTTGACCACAGTGCCGTTCAGCCCCAGGAAGACCCCGCCATTCACGCGGCGCGGATCAATACGTTTCTGCAACCGCTTCAAAGAGTTCAGGGCAAGAAGCGCCGCGAATTTCGACATGAGCCCGGCCCCGAAGGCCTCGCGCATGAAATCGGCAATCAGCTTGGCAGTGCCTTCGCCGGTTTTCAGCGCGATGTTGCCGGTGAAGCCGTCGGTGACGATCACATCCACCCGGCCAGAGGGAATATCGCTGCCTTCGACAAAGCCCACGAATTCGAAGCCTGCGGCATCTTGCGCCGCGAGCATCCGGTCATGCGCCACTTTCAGTTCGGCCCGGCCCTTGTGCTCTTCCGTGCCGACATTCAGCAGGCCGACGCGCGGCCGCTTGAGGTTCAGCCCGTTGCGCGCATAGGCCGCGCCCATGGTGGCATATTGCAGAAGGTCTTCGGCCTCGGCCTTGATGTCGGCGCCGACGTCAAGCATGACATTGAACCCGCCCGCATTGCGCGAGGGCCAGAGGCAGGCAATGGCAGGCCGGTTCACGCCGGGCAGCTTGCGCAGCCGGATCATGCTGATCGCCATCAGGGCGCCGGTATTGCCGCAGCTGACGGCGGCATGGGCCGCGCCTTCCTTGACGCTGTCGATGGCAGACCACATGGAAGTGCCTGCACCATGGCGCATGACCTGGCTGGGCTTGTCTTCCATCGTCACCACGCGGGGGGCGTGGCGAATTTCGCAGCGATCCACAAGTTCCGTGTGTCGCGCGATCATCGGCCGCAGCACCGCCTCGTCGCCATGCAGCAGAAAGGCGAGATCCGGGTCCGATTTGGCAGAGTCAACAAGACCGGCAACAACAGCTGCCGGTCCGCGATCCCCACCCATCGCATCGACGGATATGACGGTGCGCTGCGCAGCCGGGGCCGGAATATCGGTTCCGTTCACCATCTGAAGCAGCGGGGAAGGATGCGGCTTACGCCGCGTCCTCGTCGATGTCGACCTCTTTGGTCAGGGCAACGACTTCACGCGAGTCATAGTGACCGCAGGCGCCACATACATGGTGCGGGCGCTTCAGTTCGCCGCAATTCGAGCACTCGGCCGGGTTGCCGGCAACGAGGGCATCATGGGAACGACGCATGTTGCGACGGGATTTGGTGACTCGGTTCTGCGGGACAGCCATGTCTCGACCTCGGGTTAGTGAGGGGCAAGCCCCTGATTTCCTAAGTGAAATCCCGTTATCCAGCCAATAGGAACCCGGTATTTGCACAGTGTTTGCGAGGCGCGGAACATACTGGGATTCCGGGCGGGCGCAAGTCTTTTCTGAACCTGGCGGATCAGGCCGGATCAGGCCGGATCAGGTTCAGGCCTGACCATCCTCGCCGCCGCCCAGTTTCTGCGCCAGGGCTGCCAGACCGGCAAAGGGGCGCAGATCCTCGTCGCGCAGCGGGGCCACGCCAGGGGCCGCGAAAACCGCCTCGCCCAGTTCGACGCCTTTGGCACGGGGGTAAAGCGGCAGCGCCAGTTCCAGCGCCTCGATGGCCACGAAACCGGCATCCACCAGATCGGGCAGCGGCTCTTGCGTGTCATCCTCGGGCATTTCCACCTCTTCGCCCTCGGGTTCCGGCATTTCGGCCAGATAGCTGCGGCGCACGGATTCGGTGATTGGTGTCACCACCGGCGCCAGCGTGACCGAGCAGGGCTGTTCGACAACGGCGGTCAGCTGTGCCTCCAATTCCCAGTCGCGGCGGCCCAACGGGCGCAATTCGCCCTTGAAGCGGAATTCGGGCAGGGCTGTCAGCCCGAGGCTGCTGGCCACGGCGGCGCGGGTGGCCGGATCGGGCTTCAGATCAAAGCGGGTGGGTTTGCGGGCGGCCAGGGCCGCGATCCGCAGGGGGTGGCTGAGTGGTAGATCAGAGCCTGTCATGGCAAACCTCGTTCGGCGGATGGCTTGTCCGGGGGCGTGCCGGCGTTCCATTCTTGAACTGAAGCCCGTCCTTCGGTAAGCCGATGCAGAGACCGCCGCGGCACAAGCCATTCGGGCGGCAGGAATTGAGACCGGGATAAGGGGCTTGCGCCGTGAAGGCAAGGCCGCTGCTTCCGGCCCAGGCGGGAGAGAGCATGACGCTTGCAGGCAAGGACAGACGCACTGGCACTGCGCAGGCAGGTGCCGGACGGCTGCGGCGGCTGGGTCTGTGGCTGTGCGGCGGACTTCTGGCGGTGAGCCTCGCGGCCTGTTCCGCCGTGTTCCGCGATCACGGCTATGTGCCGACGGAAGAGGAACTGGCGGCGGTCGCCGTGGGGCAGGATACCCGCGAAAGCGTGGCAGAAAAGGTGGGCCGCCCGTCGGCTACCGGGCTGCTGAACGATGTGGGCTGGTTCTACGTCAAAAGCCGCTGGCGGCATTACGGGGCCATGGCCCCGCAGGAAATTGACCGGCAGGTTCTGGCGATCACCTTCACCGAAAGCGGGACGGTGCAGAACATCGAACGCTACGGGCTGGAGGATGGCCAGATCGTCAACCTGTCGCGCCGGGTGACGGATACCAATATCAAGGGGATCAGCTTCATCCGCCAGATCATGGGCAATCTGGGCCGGATGCGCGCCACGGATGTGATTCAGTAACGCACGGATCTGCCGGTTTTTTGGGCCGGGCTGGCTGGAAGGATTGGCGCGCGGGGCAGGGCCTCGCGCGCCTTTTTCATGCCGATCAGCATCAGGCGGCCGATCAGGCTTCTGGTTCGAAGCGCAGGGCCACCCCGTTGATGCAGTAGCGCAGCCCGGTGGGGGCGGGGCCATCGGGGAAGACATGGCCCAGATGGGCGGCGCAGCTGGCGCAATGCACCTCGACCCGGTGCATTCCGTGGCTGGTATCTTCGGTCAGGCCCACCTGCTGCGGGTCGGCGGGTGCGCTGAAGGCAGGCCAGCCGCAGCCGCTTTCGAACTTCGCCTCCTGTTCGAACAGGGGCGCCCCACAGCAGATGCACAGGAAGGTGCCGGGTGCCTTGGGAAAGCCGGGGTGCGAATAGGGCCGTTCAGTTGCGGCCCGGCGGGTGACCTGAAATTCCAGATCGGTCAGCTGGGCCCGCCATTCGGCATCGGTTTTTGCGATGGGGGCGTTCTGTTTGGTGTTTTCGGATTTGGTCATGGGGTCTCCGTCATCAGGCGGTCGCAAATCCGTGATGACTTGCGCCGGCGTGGCCCGGAGATAGTATCTAGGTCACCGGGCGCGATGTGCCAAGGCGGGGCCAGGTGCGGCCCAAAGATCGGGAGAGACGCGTGCAGCCGCTGCGCAAAGGTCATTACCAAGCCCGACTGGCCGATTCCGGCGCCGATCTTCAACGCGCCCAGGCATTGCGGCATCTGTGTTTCCGGGGGGCTGCGGCAGGGCCGGGGCTGGATTGTGACGGCTTTGACGATCTGTGTCGGCATGTGCTGGTAGAAGATACGCAGACCGGCGCGCTGGTCTGCTGTTACCGGCTGATGCCGCTGCAGGGGGGCGATGCGATCCTGAGCAGCTATTCGGCGCAGTTCTACGAGTTGTCGCAGCTGGCAGGTTTTCGTGGCCAGGCGCTGGAGCTGGGGCGGTTCTGCATCCATCCCGAACGGCGCGACCCGGATATCCTGCGGCTGGCCTGGGGGGCGATGACCCGCATCGTGGATGACCTGCGGGCCGAGCTGCTGTTTGGCTGCGCGTCGTTTCATGGCACCGACAGCGCGGAATATGTGGAGGCCTTCACGATGCTGAAGGACAGGCATCTGGCGCCGCCGCGCTGGCTGCCGCGCGTCAAGGCGCCGCGGGTGTTCCGTTTTGCCCAGGCGCTGGCGGCGCGCAAGCCAGATGCCAAGCGCGCCATGCTGACCATGCCGCCCTTGCTGCGCACCTATCTGATGATGGGGGGCTGGGTGTCGGATCATGCGGTGGTGGATGCCGAAATGAATACGCTGCATGTATTCACCGGGGTAGAGATCGGCGCGATTCCGGCGGCACGGGCAAGGGCGTTGCGGCTGGTGGCGGCGGGATAGGCGCAGGGCCTGATCGTCGCGCCGGGCGGGATCCACCCATGGCGCCCGGCCTGCGGCCCACAACGGAAAACCGGTCGGAACAGCGGGCCAAGGGAATCGGGGATCGGGCGAAGATCGGCGCCTGCGGCACCATTGCTTGACCGCGGCGCGTGGCGCGGCTACCTCGGGCGCATCATGGCACGCGCACCCCTTCTCCAGCTTTCATCCATTTCGCTTACCTTTGGTGGCGATCCCATTTTTGACGGTCTTGACCTTGTGGTTCAGCAGGGCGACCGCGTCGCGCTGGTGGGGCGCAACGGATCGGGCAAATCCACCCTGATGAAAATCATGGCGGGCCTGATGGAGCCAGATGCGGGGACCCGCGTGGTGCCGCCCGGCGTGACCGTCGGCTATATGGAGCAGGATCCCGATCTGTCGGGCTTTGCGACATTGGGCGATTATGCCGCCAGCGGTTTGCCCGAGGAAGAAGCCTACAAGGTGGATGTGGTGGCTGAGGGGCTGAAGTTCCGCCCCGAGACGCCGGTTTCTGCGGCATCGGGCGGTGAAAAGCGCCGGGCCGCGCTGGCCAAGCTGATGGCGGAAGCGCCGGAGCTGATGCTGCTGGACGAACCCACCAACCATCTGGACATCGAGGCGATCCAGTGGCTGGAACGCGAATTGATGGAAACGCGGGCGGGCTTCGTGCTCATCAGCCACGACCGTGCCTTCTTGCGCGCCTTGACCCGCGCCACGCTGTGGGTGGACCGCAGCGAGGTGCGGCGGCGCGAATCCGGCTTTGACGGATTCGAGGAATGGCGCGAGCAGGTCTGGGCCGAAGAGGACGAGGCCCGCCACAAGCTGGATCGCAAGATCAAGGCCGAAGCCAAATGGGCGGTGGAAGGCATCAGCGCCCGCCGCAAGCGCAATCAGGGCCGGGTGCGCGCGCTGCAGGATCTGCGCGCCGAACGCGCCGGGCAGATCCGCCGTCAGGGCACCGCCGCGATGGAATTCGACAGCGGGCCGACCTCGGGCAAGAAGGTGATCGAGGCGGTGGGGCTGAACAAATCCTACGGCGACCGTCAGATCATCCGCGATTTCGATCTGCGCGTGCTGCGCGGCGACAGGGTGGCCTTTGTCGGCCCCAATGGTGTGGGCAAGACCACGCTGCTGAAGATGCTGATCGGTACCGAACAGCCTGACAGCGGCACGGCGGTGCAGGGCACCAATCTGGCCATTGCGGTGTTCGACCAGACACGCGCCCGGCTGGATCCCGAGGCGACGCTGTGGGACAATCTGGTGGGCGATCCGCTGATGGCGGTTTCCGGCGCATCGGATCAGGTGATGGTGCGGGGGCGGCCCAAGCATGTGGTGGCCTATCTGAAGGATTTCCTGTTCGATGAACGGCAAGCCCGTGCCCCGGTGAAAAGCCTGTCGGGCGGCGAGAAGGCGCGGCTTCTGCTGGCCAAGCTGATGGCGCAGGAATCGAATCTGCTGATCCTTGACGAACCGACCAACGATCTGGATGTGGAAACGCTGGATCTTCTGCAGGATCTGCTGGGCGAATATGACGGCACGGTGCTGCTGGTCAGCCACGACCGTGATTTCATCGACCGGGTTGCCACCACAACCATCGCGCTGGAAGGCGGCGGCAATGCCACCGTCTATGCCGGGGGCTGGACGGATTATCTGGCGCAGCGCCCTGCGGCACAGGAGGCTGCGGCGGCCAAGGCGGCGGCTGCCGCCCCGAAAGCTGCCCCCGCGCCGGTGAAACGATCCGATGGGTTGAGTTTCAGCGAACGCAAGCGGCTTAACGAATTGCCCGGCGTGATCGAAAAGCTGGAGCGCGAGATTGCCAAGCTGGCGGAGCTGCTGGAAAGCCCCGATCTGTTCAGCAAGGAGCCTGTGAAGTTCCGCAAGGCGACCGAGATGATGGCGCAACGTCAGGCCACGCTGACCGCTGCCGAGGAAGAATGGATGGGGCTGGAAGAAAAGGCTGGCTGAACAAGCCTTTTCACCTGCCATCAAGGCCGCGTGAGGCGGCCTTGCCTCTGTTGCGCCAAAAGCCGAGATCGGCGGTGCCGCGATGCAGCAGTCATCGCGGCGTGGCAAAATGGAGAATAACATGAAACGCTATGCCGCAGCCCTTGTCGGAAGCATGATGCTGGCCGCACCGGCCCTTGCCGGTGGACCGGCCACCCCGGTGGCAGAGGCCCCGGTTGCTGTGCCGGTGGCGGTTGTTGCCCCCTCGCTGGGTGGTGACTGGGGCGGGGCCTATGTCGGTGGCCATCTGGGCTATGCCGATGTCGGCAGTTCGGGCAATGTGATCGAGGGCAATGGCGCGATCGGCGGTCTGCAGGCCGGCTATCGCTGGGATCTGGGCACCGCCGTTCTGGGCGCCGAACTGGATGCCAGTCTTGCCGATGTCGGATTTGACGGTGGCAATGGCAAGCTGGACAATGTCGCGCGGCTGAAGCTGCAGGCGGGCTATGACATGGGCCGCACGCTGGTCTATGCCACGGCGGGCGGCGCCTATGCCGATGCCAAGGTGAATGGCGCGAGCCTGAGCGATACCGGCTATTTCGGTGGTCTGGGCGTGGATTACGCCGTGAACGACAAATGGACGGTGGGTGGCGAGCTGCTGGCGCATAAGTTCAACGATTTCGATGGCAGCGGCGTCGATGCCGATGCCACGACGGCAACGATCCGGGCGAACTTCCGCTTCTGATCGGGTCTGAGAGCATGGGGGAAGCCGCGCGCAGGCAAATGCGCGCGGCTTTTCCATTGGCGCGCCGCTTCGCTGTTTCCATGCCGGGCCGAAACCGCTAATCCGCTGGCGGAAGATACCGGAAGGAGAGCGCCATGGTGGCCATCAGGCTCTACAATACCCGCACCCGCCAGGAGGAAGAGCTTGTACCGCTCATCCCGGGCAAGCTGCGCATGTATGTCTGTGGCCCCACGGTTTATGACCGCGCCCATATCGGCAATGCGCGCCCCGTGGTGGTGTTCGACACGCTGTTCCGGCTGCTGCGCCATGTCTATGGCGAGGGGGCGGTGACCTATGTGCGCAACTTCACCGATGTGGATGACAAGATCAACGCCAAGGCGGCGCAGACCGGCCGCCCGATCCGCGACATCACCGATGAAACCATCGGCTGGTATCACGACGACATGGATGCGCTCGGCGCCCTGCGTCCCACGCATGAGCCGCGCGCGACCGAATATATCGGCGCGATGATCGCGATGATTGCCGATCTGATCGACCGCGGCCATGCCTATGCGGCAGAGGGCCATGTGCTGTTCGATGTGCGCAGCTATGCCGAATACGGGCGGCTGTCGGGGCGCAGCGTCGATGACATGATCGCGGGTGCGCGTGTCGAGGTGGCGCCCTACAAGCGCGATCCGATGGATTTCGTGCTGTGGAAACCGTCGGATGACAGCCTGCCGGGATGGGAAAGCCCCTGGGGCTGGGGGCGGCCGGGTTGGCATATCGAATGCTCGGCCATGGCGAAGGAATTGCTGGGCGAGACCTTCGACATTCATGGTGGCGGCATCGACCTGCAGTTTCCGCATCACGAGAATGAAATCGCGCAAAGCTGCTGCGCCAGCCACACAGGCAAGTTCGCCAATATCTGGATGCACAACGAGATGCTGCAGGTCGAGGGCAAGAAGATGTCCAAATCCTTGGGCAATTTCTTCACCGTGCGCGATCTGCTGGATCAGGGCTATCCGGGCGAGGTGATCCGCTTTGTCTATCTGGGCACGCATTATTCCAAGCCGATGGACTGGACGCATGAGAAGGCCGAACAGGCCGAGGCGACGCTGCGCAAGTGGCGGGAGCGCACGAGAGACGTGATTCCTGGCGAAGTGCATCCGGGCGTGCTTCAGGATCTGGCGGATAATCTGAATACTGCGGGCGCGATTGCGGAACTTCATGTATTGGCCAACGCCCATGACGCCCCGACCCTGCTTGCCAGCGCAAGGTTGATGGGGCTTCTGACAGAGGAACTGGGTGGTTGGGAAACCGAAGGCCCGGCGGATGGTGCAACGCTTTCGGCGCTTGACGATCTGGCGCGGCGATTGGCCAGGCTTCGCGAAGTGGCGATGGATACCAAGAATTTCAGCGAAGTTGATACGCTGAAACAGGCCCTGATCGCGGCTGGGGTTGAGGTGCGCATGTCCAAGGCCGGGGTGGAGCTGCTGCCCGGTGCGGGCTTCGATGCCGAAAAGGTTTGGGCTTTAAAAGGATGAAACCCCGCATCTACCTTGACTGGAACGCCACCACGCCGCTGCGCCTTGAGGCGCGGGCGGCGATGGTGGCGGCGATGGATCTGGTGGGCAATCCGTCTTCGGTTCATGCCGAGGGGCGGGCGGCGAAAAGCCTGCTGGAAAAGGCGCGGGGGCAGATTGCCGCCGCGCTTGGCGCCGATGGGGCGGATATCGTCTTCACCTCGGGGGCGACCGAAGCGGCGGCGCTGGCCTGTGCCGGGCGCGGGCTGATGTGTGCGGATGTGGAACATGAGGCGGTCAGCGCCTGGTGTGATGCCAGCCTGCCGGTGGATCAGTCGGGCAGGGTGGCGGTGGACGATCCGGCCCGCACGGCGCTGCAGCTGGCCAATTCGGAAACCGGCATCCTGCAGGATCTGCCGCAGGGGCTTGCTGTCACCGATCTGACGCAGGGCTTTGGCAAGCTGGCCTTCGCCTTTAACTGGCTGGGTGCCGATATGGGGCTGGTTTCGGCGCACAAGCTGGGCGGGCCCAAGGGTATCGGCGCGCTGGTGATCCGGCAGGGGCTGGATGTGGCAGCGCAGCTGAAGGGCGGCGGGCAAGAGATGGGGCGGCGCGCGGGCACCGAAAACCTGATCGGCATCGCCGGATTTGCGGCGGCCGCCGTGGCGGCGCAGCGCGATCTGGCCGCTGGCGTGTGGGAGCGGGTGTCTGGAATTAGAAATATTCTAGAGTCAGCATTGTCAGCCGAAGCAAATGGGACTATTTCGGTCGGGAAAGGCGGCGCGCGGCTGCCCAACACGCTCTGCCTCGTGACGCCCGGCTGGAAGGGTGAAACGCAGGTGATGCAGATGGATCTGGCGGGGGTTGCGGTTTCGGCCGGCTCTGCCTGTTCCAGCGGCAAGGTGAAAGCCAGCCGCGTGCTGCGCGCCATGGGGTTTGATGATGTCGCGGCGGCCTCGGCGCTGCGGGTGTCGATCGGCCCCGATACGACGGAAGATGAGGTGCTGCGCTTTGCCGATGCCTGGGTAAAGCAGTATCGCAAGGCCCGCGCGCGGGCGTGAGAAGGGGAAAGCCATGACGGCACTGGACACCGAAGACCAGATCGAAGTGCGCGAGGGCGTGGATCGGGAAACCATCGAAACCGTGCAGGCCATGGCCGGCAAGTACAAGCACGGCTGGGAAACCGACATCGAGATGGAATATGCGCCGAAAGGGCTGAGCGAGGATATCGTTCGCCTGATCAGCGAAAAGAACGGCGAACCGGAATGGATGCTGGATTGGCGCCTTGCCGCCTATCGCCGCTGGGTCAAGATGGAAGAGCCCCGCTGGGCGATGCTGAACTACCCGGAAATCGACTATCAGGATCAGTATTATTACGCCAAGCCGAAAAGCATGGACGTAAAGCCCAAAAGCCTGGACGAGGTGGACCCGAAGCTGCTGGCCACCTATGAAAAGCTGGGCATCCCGCTGAAGGAACAGATGCTGCTGGCCGGTGTCGAAGGCGCCGACGAGCCGCGCAAAGTGGCGGTGGATGCAGTGTTTGACAGCGTGTCCGTGGGCACGACGTTCAAAGAGGAACTGCGCAAGGCGGGCGTGATCTTCTGCTCGATCTCGGAAGCCGTGCGTGAACATCCGGAACTGGTGAAGAAGTATCTGGGCACTGTGGTGCCGCCTTCGGACAATTTCTTTGCCACGCTGAACTGCGCTGTCTTTTCGGATGGTTCGTTCGTCTATATCCCAGAAGGCGTGCGCTGCCCGATGGAGCTGAGCACCTATTTCCGCATCAATGCGGAAAACACCGGGCAGTTCGAACGCACGCTGATCGTGGCCGAGAAAGGCTCTTACGTCAGCTATCTGGAAGGCTGCACGGCCCCCAAACGCGATACCCACCAGTTGCACGCCGCTGTGGTTGAACTGGTGATCCTGGAAGATGCCGAGGTGAAATATTCCACGGTGCAGAACTGGTATCCGGGCGATGAAGAGGGCAAGGGCGGCATCTACAACTTCGTCACCAAGCGCGCCGATTGCCGGGGCGCACGGTCGAAGGTGATGTGGACGCAGGTTGAAACCGGATCGGCGATCACCTGGAAATACCCCTCCTGCATCCTGCGCGGCGATGACAGCCAGGGCGAGTTCTATTCCATCGCCATCGCCAACAATGCCCAGCAGGCCGATACCGGCACCAAGATGATTCACCTGGGCAAGCGCACCAAATCGCGCATCGTGTCCAAGGGGATCAGCGCGGGCCGGGCGCAGAACACCTATCGCGGTCTGGTGTCGATGCACCCCAAGGCCACCGACAGCCGCAACTATACCCAATGCGACAGCCTGCTGATCGGCGACAAATGCGGGGCGCATACCGTGCCTTACATCGAGGTGAAGAACAATTCTTCGCGCGTCGAACACGAGGCCACCACCAGCAAGGTGGATGACGACCAGTTGTTCTACTGCCGCTCGCGCGGGATGGACGAGGAAGAGGCGGTCGCGCTGGTGGTGAACGGCTTCTGCAAGGAAGTGCTGCAGGCCCTGCCGATGGAATTTGCCATGGAGGCGCAGAGCCTAGTGGCTATTTCGCTGGAAGGTTCGGTCGGATGATCGTCACCACCACGCCGAATATCGAAGGCCACCGCATCACCGCCTATCACGGGCTTGTGGTGGGCGAGGCGATCATGGGCGCGAATTTCGTGCGCGATTTCTTCGCCTCGATCACCGATGTGATCGGCGGGCGTTCGGGCGCCTATGAGGCCAAACTGCAGGATGCCCGCGACGCGGCCACCCGCGAACTTGAAGACCGCGCCCGCAAGCTGGGCGCCAATGCCGTTGTCGGCGTCGATCTCGACTATGAAGTGGTCGGGGAATCCATGCTCATGGTGTCGATCTCCGGCACCGCCGTTACCATTGCCTGAGGACATCATGCTCGAAATCAAGAACCTGCACGTCAAGCTGGAAGAAGAGGACAAGGTGATCCTCAAGGGCGTGAACCTGACGGTGGAAGCCGGCAAGGTTCATGCGATCATGGGGCCGAACGGATCGGGTAAATCGACCCTGTCCTATGTTCTGTCGGGCCGCGACGGTTACGAAGTCACCGAAGGCTCGGCCACGCTGGAAGGCGTGGAACTGCTGGAGATGGAACCGGAAGAGCGTGCCGCGGCCGGCCTGTTCCTGGCCTTCCAGTATCCGGTGGAAATTCCGGGCGTTGGCAACATGACCTTCCTGCGCACTGCGGTGAACGCACAGCGCAAGGCACGCGGCGAAGAAGAAATGACCGCGGGCGAGTTTCTGAAGGTCGTACGTGAAAAGGCCAAGCAGCTGAAGATTGACGCCGACATGATGAAGCGCCCGGTCAATGTGGGCTTTTCGGGCGGCGAGAAGAAGCGCAACGAAATCCTGCAGATGGCCATGCTGGAACCCAAGATGTGCATCCTGGATGAGACCGACTCCGGCCTTGACGTGGATGCGATGAAGCTGGTGGCCGATGGCGTGAATGCGCTGCGCGCCGAAGGCCGGGCGTTCCTCGTCATCACCCATTACCAGCGCCTGCTGGACCATATCAAACCGGATGTGGTGCATATCATGGCGGATGGCCGCATCATCAAGACCGGCGGCCCCGAGCTGGCGCTGGAAGTGGAACACAACGGCTATGCCAACCTGCTGGCCGAGGTGCAGTGATGGCGGTCGCACAGGCGAAACTTGACGCGCTGGAGGCGCGGCTTGCCGTTCTGTCGCTGCCCGAAGGCGGCTGGACCGGCACCGCGCGGGATGAGGCGCTGGCGCGGCTGCGTGCCATGGGCCTGCCGGGCAAGCGCGATGAATACTGGCGCTATACCAACCCCGAAAGCCTGACCTCGGCCACGGCCGGCAAGGCGGCGCTGTTTGATGCAGGCGGCGAAGCGCCGCTGTTTGATGGCATCGACCGGGTCAAGCTGGTGTTCGTGGATGGTGTGTTTTCCGCTGACCTGTCAGATGATCCCGCTGCGGCGGGGGTGGAACTGCTGAGCCGTCAGAGCGCCGATATTCATTGGGCGCAGGGCCTGTATGGGGTGCTGGAAGCGCGGGGGCAGGTGCCGGTTGCGCGCCCGCTGGCCGCGCTGAACACTGCGGCCGCCGCCGAGGGTGTTCTGATCCGCGTGACGGAAAAGGCCGCGAAGCCCGTAAACCTGATCTACCTGCATCAATCAGAAACCTCTGACGCGATCCTGCATCACTGCATCAAGATCGAATCCGGGGCTGATCTGACCATTCTGGAAAACGGTCCGGGGGCGGCACGTTTCAACACGGTGATGGAGGTGGAACTGGCCGATGGTGCCCGTTTCCATCACATCCGGGCGCAGGGGCGTGACCATGAATGTCGCGCCGTGACCCATATCTTTGCCCGTCTGGGCGCAGAGGCCTTGTTCAAAAGCTTCACGCTGACGGCGAATGGTGTGCTGACCCGGAACGAGGCTGTGCTTGAGCTGACCGGCGATGATGCCATGGCCCATGTGGCCGGGGCTGCCGTCGGGGATGGCGATTTCCTGCATGATGACACGGTGTTCGTGACCCATGCGGCAGAGCGCTGCGAAAGTCGCCAGGTTTTCAAGAAAGTGCTGAAGAACGGCGCCGTGGGCGTGTTCCAGGGCAAGATTCTGGTGAAGCCCGGCGCGCAGAAGACCGATGGCTATCAGATCAGCCAGAGCCTGCTGCTGGACGAGGACAGCCAGTTCCTCGCCAAGCCGGAGCTGGAAATCTATGCCGACGATGTGAAATGCTCGCACGGGTCTACCTCGGGCGCGATCGACGAGACGGCGCTTTACTATCTGCGCTCGCGCGGGGTGCCGCTGCGGCAGGCACAATCGCTGCTGGTTCTGGCTTTCCTGGCCGAAGCGATCCAGGAAATCGAGGATGAGGCGATTGCTGAAGACATCCGCAGCCGACTGGAAGGCTGGCTGGCGCGGCACGGGCAGTAAGGGCAGGGCATGGCCGTCACAGCGGATATCGTTGAAAGCTGGCGACGGCCGCGCTCCGTCGTGCGGCGGCATATGGAGCGCGGAAGGTCGGAACCTTTCGCCTTCAGCCTGCTGGTGCTGTTTCTGATCCTGGCCTTGATCGCGCAATACCCGGCTGCGGCCCGGGTGACGGTACTGGACCCGGCAATTCCGGTTTCGCCGCAGCTGGTGGGCAAGGCGATGGGCCTTCTGGCGACGATCCCGTTCCTGTACGGGCTGGCCGCGCTGTCGCATCTGGTGGCGCGGGCCTTTGGCGGGCAGGGCGGCTGGTACGGGGCGCGGATCGCGCTGTTCTGGGCTTTGCTGGCCACCTCGCCACTGGTTCTGCTGGGCGGGATCGTGGCGGGCATGATCGGAGCGGGGCCACAGCTGCTGCTGGTCGCCGGGCTGACCTTTGCCGGGTTTTTCTTCCAATGGGTGATCGCCCTGATCGAGGTCGAATCGCCGTCACCGGAGATTGAATGATGTTCGATGTGGCCAAGGTGCGTGCGGATTTCCCGATCCTGTCGCGTCAGGTGAACGGCAAGCCGCTGGTCTATCTGGACAATGGCGCCAGCGCGCAGAAGCCGCAGGTGGTGATTGATGCGATGACCACCGCCTATTCCATGGAATATGCCAATGTGCATCGCGGTCTGCATTACCTGTCGAACCTGGCCACCGAAAAATACGAGGCGGTGCGCGGCACGGTCGCCCGGTTCCTGAACGCCGGGTCGGAAGAAGAGATCGTGTTTACCACGGGCACCACAGAAGGGATCAACCTGATCTCTTACGCCTGGGCTGCCCCCCGGCTGCAGCCGGGCGACGAAATCGTGCTGTCGATCCTGGAGCATCACGCCAATATCGTGCCTTGGCACTTTCTGCGCGAGCGGCAGAGCGTGGTTCTGAAATGGGTGGAATGTGACGCGAAGGGCGATCTGGACCCGCAGGCGGTGATTGATGCCATCGGGCCGCGCACCAAGCTGGTGGCCATCACCCAAATGTCGAATGTCACCGGCACCGTGGTCGATGTGGCAGCAATCTGCCATGCGGCGCGGGAAAAGGGCGTACCGGTTCTGGTGGATGGATCGCAGGGGGCGGTGCATATGCCCGTGGATGTGCAGGCCATGGGCTGCGATTTCTATGCCATCACCGGGCACAAGCTCTATGGCCCATCTGGGTCTGGCGCGATCTATATCCGGCAGGACCGCATGGCCGAGATGCGCCCCTTTCTGGGCGGCGGCGACATGATCCGCGAGGTCAGCCGCGATACGGTGACCTATAA
>Ga0154534_1006_pt3 | contig 16616 bp, 9 predicted proteins | sample RifGroF1_FD_105677 | JGI IMG/M metagenome (GOLD analysis project Ga0154534, IMG submission 105677) | Rhodobacteraceae bacterium GWF1_65_7 | reverse complement strand
CGCCGGATGGTGCAGCGGCAGCACCACCGATCCCGCGCGCACACCGATGTTCTTCGTGACAGCGGCCACCGCCGCCCCGGTCACGCTGGGGTTCGGGTATGGCCCGCCAAAGGCATGGAAATGCCGCTCTGGTGTCCAGACGGCGCAGAAGCCGTGGCTGTCGGCAAACTTCGCGCCCTCCAGCAGCAGTTCGTATTTCTTCGGCCCCACCCCATCGTCATTGCCCCAGTAATAGAGCGAGAACTCCATCCCCTTGCCCGAACCGATCCGCCCGCCCGATACCAGTGCCCGGTTTTCATCGCTGGTCAGTACCAGCTTGAACCCGCGCGCCAGCGTCCAGAACAGTTCCAACACCGAAATGTCGAAGGACAGCGAGGTGACGGCCAGCCAGACAGAGCCCGCCGCGTGGTCGATACGGCTGTCCATCCCGGTAAAGAAGTTGGCGACATTGCGATGTTCCACCATCACCCCCTTGGGGCGGCCGGTCGAACCAGAGGTATAGATCATATAGGCCAGATCGGCCGAGGCGACGCCGCTTTCCGGGTTGGTTTCCGGCGCATGGCTCAACCGGCCGTCATGATCCAGGCACAGCACCTGCGCCTGATGCGGCGGCAGGCCGGGCAGCAGCGCCTCTTGCGTCAAGATCACCGGGCAGGCACTGTCTTCGATATACAGCGCCGTGCGGTCGGCCGGATAGGCAGGGTCCATCGGCACATAGGCGCCGCCTGCCTTCAGGATGGCCAGCGCCCCCACCAGCAGATCAAGCGAGCGGCGGGTATGCAGCCCCACGAGCACGCCGGGGCCCACCCCCATGTCGCGCAGCACATGGGCAGCGCGGTTGGCGCGGGCATTCAGCTGCGCATAGGTCAGGCTTTGCCCTTCGAACGCGACCGCCACAGCATCGGGGCTGCGCCCCACCTGCGCCTCGAACGCCTGATGCACGCACAGGCTGCTGTCATAGGCCGTTGCGGTGCGGTTATGGCGATACAGCACCTCGTCCAGCTCGTCGGCTGTCAGGATCGGCAGGGTTTCCACCGTGCCGCCCTGCGCCGCAGCCTCGGCAAAGGCGGTGATCCGCGCGGCCATGGCGGCGGCCTGTGCAGGGCTGACACGACTGGCATCGAAATGCAGCGCATCCGGGGCCAGCGTCACCACCGTGCCGGGCACCGGCGCAAGGCCAATCCCGAAGGCAGGCGGCACCAGCCCGAACAGGCGCCGGTCGCGCGCCAGCAGGTCCAGCGCGAAGGCCGGGCAGGCCATGGCATGGGCAAGCGCCAGATCCACGCGCGCCAGGGCATCAGACACCGCACCTTCCGCCGCCACGCGCAGCGGCACCCAGTCCGACAGGATACCTTCGCCTTCATGGGCGGCGCCAAAAGCCAGATCGGCCCCCGGCTTGCCAGACAGCCGCACCGCCGCCAGCGCGGCCAGAGCCAGAGACGGCAGCGCAACTGGCACGCTTTGCCAGAAGGCAGGCGCAGTCGCAGCCGCAGCGCCCGGCACTTCGGCAGGATCAAGGTTCAGCAATGCGCGGCGATGCGCCAATTCGCGCCCCACAACGCGGGCCAGCGCCTGATCCAGCGCCACCACTTCCGCCGACGAGGCAGAGACCAGCGGATTGGGCAGCGACAGGCCAGATACCGGAAAGCCCTTCTGGCAGGTCAGCCGCATCAGCCGCACCGCGCCGGCACCACAGGCCACCGTCACCGCATCTTCCGCTGCGGACAGCAACTGCCCCGGTACGCCTGCGCCCGGCACCACCTCGGCCCCGCCGACGATGACATGGCGCCGTCCATCCCACAGCTTGGCCGTGGTCACCGGGTTCCAGTAGCTGCCATGATCCAGCGCCCGCACCAGCGCGGCCACAGTTTCGGCGCTGTGGGTGAAATCCAGCCGCCCTGCGGCAGAAGGACGATCTGCCCGCGCATGAACCGTACGTTGGGCGAAATCCTGCGCGCGCCGCTGCGGCGCGCCGGTTTCCAGCGCGGCGATCAGCGCAGGAAAACTGTCCATCGCGGCTTCGAAACAGCGGGTGTTCAGCGTCAGTGCCGTATCGCCCGGCAGGATCGGAAACAGCCGCTGGTCAAGGATGTCCCCCTCGTCCACGCCGTCGGTAATCATGTGCCAGGTGATGCCATGCTCTGCTTCGCCTGCCAGGATCGCCCAGACCGGCGCATTCAGCCCGGCATGGCGTGGCAGCGGGCCATCATGAAAGTTCACCCCGCCATGCGCCGCCAGAGCCAGCGCCGCCTGCGGCACAAGTGACAGGTTGGCGACCGACAAAAGCCAGTCCACCGCGCCGGGCAGCTGCGCCTCCCACCCCTTTTCCTGTTCAATCACGGTCAGACCACGCGCCTGGCCCCAGGCCTTGACCTCGGGGCTGCGGGTCACCAGCGCCGCTATGCGATGCCCGCCCGTCAGCAGCATGTCGCCACATTCGCGCGTCAGGGTTTCATTGCCGATCAGGTAACAGGAAAACGGGTTCATCCAACACTCCATTCCGCCGCTTGCAGGCGGTGATGCCCCTATTCCGCGGGGCGGGCCATATCCTTTGCCGGGGCTGCCCCCGACCCGGTCTTTCGCCCTGTGCGCGCCCTGACATCATGCAGGATCAGGTCACGCAGAAAATGCGGCGGATCGCCCCGGTCCTTGTTCTGGACCAGAAGCCGTGCCCGCCACAAAAGCCCCCCCGCAACATGGGCAAGCGTTGCGGCAGCGGCATAGAAATGCCCGTGGTTCTTGGTAAAATAATGGCGTCGGCTGTCCAGCCAGAAGGCCGGAATACGGCGCCATGTCTTCATTCCGGTCGAGGCCGACCCGATATGGGTGACTTCGGAATGGCGCACATAATCGGTGGCCCAGCCTGCCCGAGCCGCACGCAGCAGCAGGTCGGTTTCTTCGAAATACAGGAAGAAGGTTTCGTCAAACAGCCCGATCTGATCCAGCATATCCTGCCGAGCCAGCAGGCTGGCGCCTGCCAGCCAATCCACCTGGCAGGTCTGGGCGGGCATCGGCAGCGGCACGATATGGCGTTTCAGCAGGCGCGAGATCGGCCCGAACCGCGCCGCCCCCTCCAGCTCCGACCAGATCGTGGGGAAGCGGAAGGCGGTGTGATGCGGATCACCTTCCTGCCCGTGGATATAGCTTCCCGCAAAGCCGGTGCGCGGGTTGGTCTCCAGATGATCCACCAAAGCCCGGATCGCCCCCGGATCGGGGAAGGCGTCCGAATTCAGGATATAGACGTAATCCGGCCGCCCCCCGCCCGGCAGACCCGCGCGGATGCCGAAATTGTTGCCCGCGCCAAAGCCACCATTGCGCCCCGATTGCAGCACCCGCACCGGCACAGCGCCGCGATCCCAGCCGCGCGCCACCACCTGTTCGGTCATTCGTTCAAAGCTGCCATCCCCGGAGTCGTTATCGACAATGGTGATGGCGCCCTGCATCCCGGCCATTTCGCGCAGGGCCGCGGCGCAGGCATCCAGCGTCATGTCGGCCGTGCGCCAGTTCAGGATGACGGTCAGAAGATTGGGCATCACTCGGCCGCCTCTCGTTTGGTTTCGGGCAGCGGCGCCTCTTCGGCACGGGCGATCACCTCGCGCAGCCGCGCGGCCAGAACCCGCACATTGGGTTCAAGCACCATGCTGTCATGATCGCCCGGCACCTCCAGCACCTGCAGAGCGGGGGCGAAGCGGGTCAGATCGTTGTCGGCAAAGACATATTCCTTCGCCCCGCTGACCCAGTGCCCGTTCGATACCTGCCAGCGGCGGTCCAGCGGCGGGCGGAACAGTGCCGTGGCCCCCTTGCGCAGCGGCAAGGCATAGATCGGCAGGGCGGCACGGAAGGCGGCCTCGATTTCGGCATTGTGGAACTGGTGGGAGGCCTCGGTCGCGGCTTTCGGGCGGCGCTTCTCGATCTCCCAAGCATAACGGGCCTTTGCCCAATCCACCACATAGCCCGGACCACGCGCCTTCAGCTCGGCCAGCTTGATCAGGCCCTTGTCCAGCCGCGACAACGGCGGGCGCATCGGCAGCGGCGTATCCAGCAGCACCAGCAGGGACACTGTTTCCCCCGCCGCCTCCAGCTGCCGCGCCATTTCCCAGGCCGTCAACCCGCCGCCGGAAAAGCCGCCCAGCAGATAGGGGCCATGCGGCTGCACCTCGCGCAGTTCGGCGATGTAATCACGGGCGGCTTCGGGCAGCGTGCGATGCGGTTCAGCATCGCCGTAAAGCCCGCGCGCCTGCATCCCGTAGAAGGGCCGGTCACCACCGATCAGCTGCGCCAGATGCCGCAGGTTCAGCACGTTGCCGAACATGCCCGCCACCAGGAAGAAGGGCTGTTTCGGGCCACCGCCGCCTTCGTGCATCGCAACCAGATGGGTGAACCGGCGTTTCGGCGCCTCGGCACGTGGGGCGGCACCTTCCACCGGCCCGATACGATCTTCGATCAGCGCGGCACAGGCGGCGATGGTCGGCGCCTCGAACAGGATGGAAATCGGGAAATCCACCCGGAAGGCGCGCTTGACCATGGCAAAGAGCCGCACTGCGATCAGGCTATGGCCGCCCAAGGCAAAGAAATCATCCTCCACCCCCACCTGGCCCACGCCCAGCAGTTCCTGCCAGAAGCCGGTCAGCGTGCGTTCGATATCGTTGCGCGGTTCGACATAGTCGCTGTCCAGATCGGGGCGGGCAAAGCTCTGGCCCTCGGCGCGGACGGCCTCCACCTGATCGGCCTGTTTCACCAGTGTCGGCAGATCCAGCGAGGAAACGATGACCTGCGGCTGCCCTGTGGCCAGGGCGCGGGCAAAGGCATCTGCGCCCTCAGCCGCGCGGATACCCTGCCCCAGATTATGCACCAACCGCGCCTCCTGCGGCGAGGCCGCCTTTTGCGCGGCGGCATCTTCGAACTCCAGCTCGCGCGCATCAGGGGCGGTGAAGGCCAGCGCCTTGTCCAGCCTGCGGATGGTGAAGCCCTCGATCTCTGTCAGCACCGTGCCATCTTCGGTGGCCAGTGTCACATCGAACACGGCCACCGGGCCTGCGCCCCGATTATCGGCGGCATTGCGCACCCAGCTGATAATCCGGGCAGGCAGAGGTGCATAGCTGCGCAGCCGTCCATAGCTGACCGGCACCCACAGATGATCGGGCTGATAGCCCTCGATCAGACCCATGGCCCAGCCGGTGGCCAGATCCAGAAGCGCGGGGTGCATCAGCCAACCCTCGGCCAGATCCTTTTGCCCGATCAGCGGCAGGGTCAGCGTCGCCAACCCCTCGCCCCGGCCCAAGGCCATACGATGCAGCACCCGCCAGCGCGGGCCAAAGTTCAGATGCTCTTCCTGTGGCGAACGGATGCCGCGCGCATCTTCCACCACGGCGCCACAGCGCGCCGCAATCAGCGCCGGTTCGATCCGCCTGCCTTTTTCACGCAGTGGCATCAGACGGCCCTGAGCGTGCAGCGCAAAGCCGGTGCGGCCGCGGTGATCGACAGCCGAGCGCAGCTCGAAGCCAAAGCCTTCGTCAGACCGGATCAGCCGCACCCGGATGTCGCGCCGCGCGCCATCCGCCACATCCAGCGCACGCAGGAACATCAGATCGCGCAGCTCGAATGCGGCAAAGCCTTCGGCAGCCGCCGCTTCCGCCGCAAGTTCCAGATAGCCGGTGCCGGGAATCAGCGCCTGCTCGGCCTTGGTGCGGTGGCCATCCAGCAGCCAGTGATCGGTGGACAATGTGCTGGTGTAGATACGGTGCCCCGCCCGGTCGAACCCGGAGTCCGACAGCATCGGGCGGCCCACGACCGGCAGGCGCGGCGCAGCAGGGCGGCTGCCGGTGCGATCTGCCAGCGCCTCGGCTGCCATGCCGACATCGGACCAGATGCCCCAGTTCAGCGCCAGAACCTTCGTCCTGCCGCCTTTGCGCCCTTGGGCATAGGCGTTCAGATATTCATTGGCCGCCACATAATCCACCTGCCCCGCAGGCCCGGTGACGGTAGAGGTGGACGAGAACAGCACCAGCAGATCCAGCTTCCCATCGGGGAAGACGGCATCCAGCACATGCGTGCCGTGCAGTTTGGGAGCAAAGACCTCTTCCACTTGTGCGGGGGACTTGGTCAGCAGCGGCCCGTCATTCACCACACCGGCCGCATGGATCGCAGCTTTCAGCGGGCCAAAGGCGGTTTCAGCCTGCGCTACAGCGGCGCGCATCTCTTCTGCGTTGCAGACATCGGCCTGCAGAACCAGCACCTCAGCCCCCAGCCGTTCCAGCCGCTGCACGGCAAGGATGCGCCGCGACAGCACGTCGTCCGTGCACATGCGGGCCAGATGGGCGGCCCAATCTTCGCGGGGCGGCAGGACGCTGCGGGCGATCAGCGCGATTTTCGCGCGGGTTTCCACGGCCAACCTTTCGGCCAGCGTCAGCCCGATACCGCCGAAACCGCCGGTAATCAGCACCGGCGCGCCCTCCGGCAGCGCCAGCCCGGCATCCGGCAGCGGAAGGCGTTTCAACGCGCGTTCATAACGCTTTTCCCCCCGGCGCAGCGCCACATGGCTGGAAGGTTCGGCCAGCAGATCCTCGACCACCTGCCCCGCCAAGGCAGGCAGCGCAGTTGGATCAGCCTTGGCGCGCCAGCCCTTCGGCCTTGAGGGCAGCACCACATCCAGCGTGGCACAGGTCAGCCCGGGCAGTTCATGCGGGATCACCTTCACCGGCCCGGCAATCGCTGCCTTTTCGGGGTAGGGCAGCCCTTCATCCTTCAACTGCGCCGCCCCTGAGGTGATCGCCGTCACATGGATCGGCCGGGGCAGGTTTTCCTCGGCCATGGCCTGCCCCAGGAACATCAGCGCATAGAAGCCCTGTTCGACATTGCGGTGGAAGAAGCTCGATCCCGGGCGGAAGGTTTCACGATCCGTCACCAGCCAGAAATGCGCCACGCGATCCGGCGCGCGGCCCGAAGCCACCAGATCGCGGATCAGCGCATCATAACCCTCGCGTCCACGTTCGGGATTCAGGATATAGCCGCCCTCGCCATCCTGCGCGAAGGCATCGCCGGGACGAACGGTGGTCACCCGCTGGCCTGCGGCGCGCAGCTGCGCCACCACCTCGGTCCCCAGACCGGTGTCATCGACAAACACCAGCCAGCTGTGTTTCGCCGCCTCGTCCGGCGTGTCGAACTCCACCGCCGGGGCCTTGGCGCGCCAAACCGGCTGCCAGCCCCAGTCGGCCACATCGGGAAGGCGCATCGGCAGCGCCTCGGCCTCCACCGTGGCGGCCTTCGACACTTCGATGAAATAGGGTTTGCGCTGGAAGGCATAGCCCGGCAGCGGCAGTTTCACCCGCCGCGCCCCGCCCCAGATCGGCTCCCAATCCACCGCCACGCCACAGGCCCAGAGCCGGGCGATGCTGGCCACATGCCAGGCGTCATCGGCCATCTTCTGTTCCGGGTGCCGCAGCGCCGGGATCACCTGCCCCGCCGCCACACCATTGGCCTGCGCCAGCGAAGACATCGCCCGCCCCGGCCCCATTTCCATATACACACGGCCGGGTTCGGCCATCAGATACGCCATGCCCTTCTGGAAGTTCACGGTATTGCGCAGATGCGCCACCCAGTAATCCGGGCTGGTCGCTTCGGCCGCCGTCAAGGCCAGGCCGCTGCGGTTGGAAATCACCGGCAGCACCGGCGCCTGCAGCGGGATCGAGCGCAGATAGGCGCCGAAGCGATCCAGAATCGGTTCCAGCATCCGGCTGTGCGCAGCAATGTCGATGGCAATGCGCTGGGTTTCCACGCCTTCACCCGCCAGAGTGGCGGCCAGTGCTGCCAGCGCGGCATCGGGGCCGGAAACGACGCAAAGGCCCGGCGCATTCACCGATGCCATATCCAGATCGCCGGTCAGGCGCGGACGCAACACCGTCTCGTCCAGCGGAACAGACAGCATCCCGCCGGGCGGCACGGTATCGAACAGCTGGCCCCGCAGATGCACCAGGCCGATGCAATCTTCAAAGCTCATTACCCCGGCCAGACAGGCGGCGGTGTTTTCACCCATGCTGTGCCCGATCAGCGCGACGGGTTTTACCCCCCAGCTTTCAAAAAGCTTCGCGAGCGCATATTCGGTGATCATGATCAGCGGCAGCTGCACCGAAGGGCGTTTCAGCCGGTCATTGGCCGCAGCCTCGGCCCCCGGTTCCGGCAGCCACAGCGCGCGGATGTCGTAATCCAGCTTGGGTTGCAAAACGGCCAGACCGCGATCCATCCAGTCGCGGAATTCGGGTTCGGTGTCATACAGGTCGCGCGCCATGCCCGCATATTGCGCACCACCGCCGGGGAACATGAAGATCACCTCGGGATCATCGCCCAGATGATCGTGGCTGAACACCCGGCGGGTATCGCGGCCCTCCAGCAGGTCGGCGGCCTCCGCATGGCTGGCCGCCACCAGCACCCGGCGTTTTTCAAAGGCGCGACGCGCTGTTTTCAGCGTATAGGCCACATCCGCCAGCGGCTGTTCGGGATGTGCGCGCAGATGCGCGGCAAGACGTGCCGCCTGCCCGTCCAGTGCGGCTTTCGACTTGGCCGAAATCACGATGGGCTGGAAGGGCCAGAGGCTTTCCTCCGAAGGCGCCCGTTCCGGCGCCTCTTGCAGCACGGTATGGGCATTGGTGCCGCCCACGCCCAGGCTGTTCACCCCCGCGCGGCGCGGATGGCCCTTGGCCTCCCATTCCGTCAGCCGGTCATTCACCCGGAAGGGCGAGGTTTCGAAATCAATCGACGGGTTCGGCGCCTCATACCCCAGGCTGGGCGCCATCTGCCGGTGATGCAACTGCAGCGCCACCTTGATCAGGCTCGCCACCCCGGCCGCCGTATCCAGATGGCCGATATTGGTTTTTACCGATCCGATACGGCAGCTGCCCACGGTATCGGCGCTTTCGGCAAAACCGGCGGTCAGCGCCGCCACTTCGATCGGATCGCCCAGATAGGTGCCGGTGCCGTGGCATTCCACATAATCCACCGTATCGGCGGTGACCCCGGCAATCGCCTGCGCCTCGGCGATGCAGCGCGCCTGCCCGTCAACCGAAGGCGCCAGATAACCCGCCTTGGCCGCGCCATCATTGTTGACGGCGCTGCCCTTGATGATCGCCCAGATATGGTCGCCATCGCGGATCGCATCCACCGCGCGGCGCAGCACCACACAGCCCGCGCCCGAGCCGAACACTGTGCCCTGCGCCCGGTGATCGAAGGCATGGCAATGGCCATCGGGCGACAGGATCTCGCCCTCGTTGAAGACATAGCCGCGCGCATGGGGCAGCTCGATCGTCACCCCCCCGGCCAGCGCCATGTCACATTCCCCGTTCAACAGCGCCTGCGCTGCATAATGCACCGCGACAAGGCTGGTGGAACAGGCGGTCTGCACATTGATCGACGGCCCTTTCAGATCGAAGATATGGCTGACGCGGGTGGCGAGGAAATCCTTGTCGTTCCCGGTATGGCGCAACAGGAACATGCCCGTGCTATCCACCAGATCGCGGTTGGAACACAGGTTGAAATAGAAATAGCTGCCCATGCCGCAACCGGCAAAGACCCCGATGGAGCCGCCGAACGCCTCGGGCGGATGCCCCGCATTCTCCAGCGCTTCCCACGCCACTTCCAGAAACTGGCGGTGCTGCGGATCAAGGATGGCCGCCTCTTTCGGGGAAAAGCCAAAGAAATCGGCATCGAAGGTTTCAAACCCGTCCAGCACGGCGGCGGCAGGCACATAATTTGGATGGCGCATCTTCGCCGGATCCTCGCCATGCGCCAGAAGCTCTGCCTCGGTCAACTGGCGGATGCTTTCGATGCCGTTGCGCAGATTGTCCCAGTATTCGGCAATCGAGGGCGCACCCGGCAAATGCGCGGCCATTCCGACGATGGCGATATCCGTTTCCGCAACGGCGGCCGCTTGCCTGTCATGCTGTGTCATAGATACCCACCGACTCTGATCCACACCCTTGAACGCTACGGAAGCCAAAAAAATCAGGCATAATTCCGGCTTTTGCGGGGTTTCTGCTGACGCTAGAGGAAAGCCGCCCCGGGTGCCAGCGCGGCGAACCTCTGTGCAACCCTGCCAAAACATGGGCATGGCTCAGGGGTGCGGCAAGACAGGCGGCCGTGACAGCACCGCAGGCAAGCCGCGGCGTGTTGCCCCCATGGTCGGGCAGCCTGCCGCTTTGCCCCGCAGCAGCCCCGCCGACATGGGAGGACAAAACACCCCGCCCGGCAAAGCGGCATGGCATGGCGCAAACCGCTGTACCCTGCCGGTAATCGCAGTCTTGCCACAGTCGTGCCTTAAGTTGGGGCCGATCACTGATACAGATCATGATGATTGGCAAATGTGGCTCCGCCGCTGCGGAAGGTGTATCGTGCAGTTCGTTTTCGACAAGACTACCATTTCGGTAAATGTGCCCCATGCTGCGGCCCTGCTGGGCCGTGTGCGTGAAAAGCTGGCCGACCGGCGCGGCTTTGCGCTGGCCACGCTCAACCTCGACCATCTGGTAAAGCTGCACCGCAGCCCCGAATTCCGGCAGGCCTATGCCGCGCAGGATATGGTCTGCGCCGATGGCAATCCCATCGTCTGGCTGTCACGGCTGGCGGGACGGCCGGTCGATCTTGTGCCGGGGTCAACCATGGTGGTGCCATTGTGCCGGATCGCGGCGCAATGCGGCGCCAAGGTCGCCCTGTTCGGGTCCACCCCCGCAGCGCTGGAAGCAGCCGCCATCCGGCTGCGCCAGGAGGTGCCGGGCTTGATCGTCAGCCATCAGATCGCCCCGCCCATGGGATTTGACGTGCAAAGCGAAGAAGCGGCGCATCAGCTCATCCAGATGGAGCAGGACGGTGTCGGCCTGTGCCTGCTGGCGCTTGGCGCGCCGAAACAGGAAATGCTGGCCGCGCGTGGCCGCAAACTGGCGCCGGGGGTCGGCTTCGCCTCGGTCGGCGCAGGTCTGGATTTTCTGGCAGGTACGCAGAACCGCGCGCCGGAATGGGTGCAGAAAATCGCGATGGAATGGGCCTGGCGGATGCTATCGCAGCCGCGCCGCCTTGTGCCGCGCTATCTGGCCTGCGCATCGCTGCTGCCATCAGAATTGCTGCGCGCGCTGGCCCAGCGGCGCTGAGCTATTTGTATTCGATGATGCCCCGGCGCCGCCCCCGCAGCCGCCCCAGATAAAAGCCGATGGCGCCCTGCGCCTCGGCGATCTTGCCCAGAACCGAAAACACCGCGCCTTCCGCGCCCAGCCGGGGCAGCAGCCGCAGCGCCTGCAAAGGCCAGGCCAGCAGAATCAGCAAACCTGCCGGATGCAGCACAGCCGCCAGGCCCGCCGCCAGTGGCACCCCAGCCCCCCAGACCAGCGCCCGTCGGGTTTCCCGCCGCCAGTGCCGTTCGGGCCCCGCACCATAGCGCGCATCGCCTTCGGCAAAGGCATGGCCTGCCCGCCGCGTGCGGCGCCACCATTGGCCAAACCGCAGCAGCGCGGCGTCGTGCAGCGTCATCTCGGCCTCCAGACGCCAGATCCCCCAACCCGCCCGGCGCAGGCGCAGGCACAGATCAGGCTCTTCCCCCGCAATCAGCGCCGGATCATAGCCCCCGACATCCCGCAATGGCGCATAGCGCATCAGCGCATCGCCACCACAGGCCGCCGCCGCGCCCACCGGCGTATCCCATTCCGCATCGCAAAGCCGGTTATAGACCGAATCTCCCGGCCGCCGCTCGCGCCGTCGCCCGCAGACCACAGCGAGATCGGGCCGGTCAGCCAGAAAGCTGCGGGCTGTCGTGATCCACCCGGGCTGCACTTCACAATCGCCATCCACCATCTGCACCAGATCCGGCGGATCGGCGGCCAGCCTGTCCAGCCCGGCATTGCGGGCGCGCGCGGCAGTGAAGGGCTGGCCCATGTCCAGCGCCACAACCTCTGCCCCCAGCGCCGCTGCACCCGTTGCACTGCCATCAGTTGAGCCACTGTCGACATAAACAACCCTCCGCACAGACCCTGTCAGCGATGCCAGACAGGCGATAAGCCGCGGACCTTCGTTGCGCCCGATCACCACTGCATCAATCACCGTCACGGCCTGCTCCGAATCCTGAAAAACGGATGTATCCTAGCCACATAACTGGCATCCTGGCACCCCTTGCTCTTCCAAGAAGCGGTAAAATCTGTTAAGTAAACAAGACTGGGCGGGGGCCTGGGCGAATCCTGATATACTGGGTGCCAGTCCGGCCCCAACCTGGAAGCCGTAGCGTGGTTCACCAAAAGGTGAGCTTGTTGTGTGACCCCTGCGGCTCTGCCGCATTGTAGCTGGAGCCCGTCTTGCATATGACGAGACACACCATCTTGCTGCCAGAAGAACCTGACTGCGTAGATATGGGGCCTCCCATGCTCTCAGATGACGAATTCACAGGAAGACTGGGCGATCGGAATGCCGCACGGCAGGCCGGTGTCACCCTGTTCCGCCGCCCCGATTCTGCCGAAAAACCGGAAGAGCCGCGGCAGCATATCAGTGGCCCACCCGCCACGATCACCCAGTTTGCCCTGCCCGTTCCGCTGCGCCACAGCCCGGACCGCGTCTGGGAATCACTTGGCCGCATTGCGCTGAACCGCGACCGGCTGGCTGGAAACGGTCTGTTTGTTGATGCGGCACAAAACCCGGTCACGACACATTTCGACATGCTGCGCACCCGGATGCTGCAAATCATGGCCGAACGTGGCTGGCGCAGGGTTGCTGTCACCTCGCCCACCCATGGCTGCGGCAAAAGCATCGTGGCCGCCAATCTGGCCCTGTCTTTCGCCCGCCTGCCCAGCAGCCGCAGCGTCCTGGTGGATCTGGAGCTGCGCAACCCAGAGCTTTCGCGCCTGCTGGGCGTTTCGGCCGGGCCGCTGCGCGATTATCTCTGTGGCGAAGAATATCTTGAAAACCATGTCCGCCGCGCCGGGCTCAATCTGGCGCTTGCGCTGAATGGTGCGCCCGTCGCCGCTGCTGCGGAAACCCTGCTGGACCCGCGGGTGGAAGAAACCCTCCGCACCCTGCAGACCGATCTCGATCCCGCCGTGATGCTGTTCGATCTGCCGCACGCGCTGGGGAATGATGATGTGATCTCGATCCTGCCGCGGGTCGATGCCGTGCTTCTGGTGGCGGATGCCACCCGCACCACGGCCGAAGACATCCGCGCCTGCGAACGTCTGTTTGACAATCATGTGCCGCTGTTGGGCGTGGTGCTGAACCGGGCGCATGATCCGGTGGCCCGGCGGTATCGTTACAAGAAGAAGTGAGGGCCCAGTGGGACCAGTTCAGAGTATCGACGATCTGTTCGATCTTATCCGCCGCCGCAAACTTGTGATTGCGGCAATCCTTCTGCTGGGAGCCGTGCTTTCGGTGATGTTTGCCCTGTCGCGGCCAAAGGTCTTTGAGGCCAGCGCCGTGATCCAGGTCGAAGGGCCTATGGTCAACGATGCCAATGGCGTGCAAAGCTCGCAATCGGCCCGGATGTTGCAGACCATCGAACAAAGGCTGACCACACGGGAAAACCTGCTGGCCGTGATCGAGCGTCACAAGCTGTTTGACGGTATCCCCGGCCTGTCTGCCGATCAGAAGATCTGGTCCTTGCGGCAATCCATCTCGTTCCAGACGGTGGCAGCCGCCACCGGGCAGGCGTTCGGCGTGCCCACGGCCGTATCCGCCCTCGTGATCTCGACCCGCTTTGGCGACGCAGAACAGACCGCCCGTATTGCCAATGATTTTGCGCAAAGCGTGCTGGACATGTCGGTGGAACGCAAGGTCAGCCGGGCCCGTGACACCTATGCCTTCTTCACCGAAGAAGAGGCCCGCCTTGGCGCCGAAATCTCTGCGCTGGAATCGGAACTGACCGCCTACAAGAACGCCAATATCGCCACGCTCAGCCAAGGCGAACAAGACGACCGCACCGCGATTGACGCCGAATTGCGCGGCATGGTGCAACAGCTTCTGGCGGTCCGTGCCGAGCGTGACGCCGTTCAGGCGAAGGCCCGCCTGCGCGAAACCGATCGCCGCCGCATTGATGAACTGAATGCGCAGGAAAGCCTTCTGTCCAGCCAGCAGGCCGCGCTGGAACAGCAGCGCGATGCGCTGGATCTGCGCAGCGCCGCCACCCCTGAGGTAGAACAGACGCTGAATGCCTATGACCGTCGGCTGCAACAGCTGCAGAACCAGTTCGACATCATCACCGTCCGCCGGGCCGAGGCCGAAACGGCTTTGCGGCTGGAAGACGAACAACATTCCGAACGGTTCAGCCTGCTGGAACGCGCCGTGGTGCCCAGCCTGCCCAGCAGCAGTGGCCGCAAGAAGATTGCCCTCGCCGGTCTGCTCGGCAGCATGATTGCAGCCTTCGGCTTTGCTTTCCTGCTGGATATGCTGCACCCGGTGATCCGCAGCGCCTCACAGATGGAACGCCAGCTGAACATCCGGCCGGTCATCACCATTCCTGACCTGAAACTGAACCCCAAGCCGCGCAGCCTGCTGTCCCGGCTGTTCACCCGTCGGCAACCGCCGGATGCCCTGCAGGACTAAGCAGGGCAGAGGCTTCCAGGCACCAAGATGAAGAAAACCCGCCACGCATCACGCGTGGCGGGCTTTCTTCATACACCACCCTGCCGGGTAGAACGGGCTGCGATCAGCAGCCCGTTGCCTTCACGACCACCCCGACGGTCCGGTAAAGAATCTGCAGGTCAGTCGCCAGCGATACATCCGCCTCATAGGCCGCATCATAGCCTGCCCGCGCCTCGAAACTGGTGCGGTTGCGTCCGGCTGTCTGCCAATAGCCCGTGATTCCCGGCTGCAGCGCATAATAGGCTGTGCCAGGATACAACGCCTGCTGATTGAGCATCATGGGGCGCGGGCCGACAAGGCTCATATCCCCCAGAAACACGTTCCACAGCTGCGGCAGCTCATCCAGCGAGGTTTGGCGCAGGAACCGGCCAAAGCGGGTAATCCGCGGATCGTTCTTCAGCTTCTGGGTTTCATCCCATTCCGCCCGCGCTGCCGGGTTGGCGGCCAGGTAATCCCCCATCCGCGCATCAGCATCAGACACCATGGACCGCAGCTTCCACATGCGGAACGCCCGACCATGACGGCCGACACGCTGCTGAGAATAGAAGGCAGAACCACCATCCCGCGAAACGGCAAAGGCAAGGGCTGCAACCAACGGCACCACAATCGGCGCCGCCAGAACGATGGCCGTCACATCAAGGGCACGCTTGAAAAACTTCCGATAAATCCGGGCATTGCCCGTCGATGCACTCGGAAGCGCCATGCCGGGCACGATCTGCTCTGGTGCAACCATCGCGATCTGTTCCGCCGCCCGAAAGCGAGAATAACTCAGCGTCATTGTCTGCCACCTGTCAACAGTTACACCCGGTCACCGATTGGGGCAAACCCGCCACAATCCCTGCCGTCGCTACTCGGTACGTCTCAAATCCAATTCCCCAGCAATACATCGCTTGCACTCACGTTTTACGCCCCCGTAGTTCATTTTACCTGTGCGAACACGGTCTTGGCGACAGCTATCACAAAGGTTAACGGATCGTTAACGCCTGATTTGAGCAAAATTCTCGCCACATCCTTGCCACAGTTTGGCCCCAACTAAGGCAGGCACAATCAAAAGGCGAGTGACGCAGGGGAACAGCCGCATCCCCCGAACAGGTGATTCGCAGCGCGCAACGCTTTGGGGCGGCTGGATGAGTTGGGTGCGGGGCTGACGGGTGGCACAAATGCAAAAGCCCGCACGAGGCGGACTGTTTCCACAACGCTATCAGAAGCGATCAGTTCGCCTTGGCGGTTCCGGTGAATTCCGCATCCCGCGTGCGGGCGGGCATCGACAGGAACATCACCGACAGCATCAGCCCGACACAGGCCAGACCGCCGACCGGATAGATGACAGCCAGCGCCCAGATCGGCATCCCGGCCATGACCGCAGCAATACCAGAGGCAATCCCTGCAACCATTCCCAGCAGAACGACCGTAATCACCATCGCGAAGCTCCGTGCTTGGCTGCCCTGCGTTCTGGCCGCAGCTGGCCTGACTCTTTCGACATGTAAATGCCTAGGCAGAGAATGCGGCAGAAAGGGGGCACGAGTCGTACAGACTCGCGGCATTCACGCCGCCATCGGGCCAAAGACCTGCGGGCACCGCAGCCACAGCCGCAGCAACCGCTATGGCAGGGCAGCACAAGGCGGCCTATCCCATCCGTGCCCTGCCTTTCTGAAGGGGCAATCATGCCATTCTTCGGCCATATGCTTCTGCGATCCCGGTATGACCGTTCCATTGCTTTCTCTTGCCAGACGGGTCAGTGCCGTGAAAATTGCCTATCTTGTGAACACATATCCCCGTGCCTCGCACACCTTCATCCGGCGTGAGATTCACGCGATGGAACGTATGGGGTTTCAGGTCCACCGCTTTGCCATGCGATCCGATCGCGATGCCCTGCGCGAACCCGAAGACAAGGCCGAAGACCAGCGCACCGAACATGTGCTTGAAGGTGGCAAGGCCAAGCTGCTGCTGTCGGCACTGGGCTGGATGCTGCGGCGGCCGCATTGTGCGATCAAGGCCACGCTGACCGCGCTGCGGATGGGGCG
>Ga0154534_1191_pt3 | contig 16627 bp, 13 predicted proteins | sample RifGroF1_FD_105677 | JGI IMG/M metagenome (GOLD analysis project Ga0154534, IMG submission 105677) | Rhodobacteraceae bacterium GWF1_65_7 | reverse complement strand
GGCGGGTCAGGCGGGGCGCCGCCATGTCCCATTCGACATGATAGCCGCGTTCGGTATCCAGCGGCACACGGTCGCCTGCCTGCGCGGCCAGCGCGCGGGAATGGGCGCCTGCGGCGATCACCACGCGGCGGGCGTGCAGGGTCAGGCCGGGGGCATCCAGCCGGATGCCATCGACCAGACGGGTGAGGCCAGTGACCGCAGCCTTGCGATGCAGCACGTTCAGGGCGGCGATCCGGCTGGCCAGCCGCTGCATCATCAGCCCGGGGTCAGACAGAAAGATGGCTTTCGGAAAATAGGCCGCGCCCCCTTCGACGCCGGGCAGGCCCGGCTCCATCCCTGCCAGCTCTTGGGCGGTCAGCAGATCGACGGCAATGCCCAGGCCCCGGCGCTGTGCCATATCGGCATGTGCGGCGCGAAAGGCGCTGGCGGTTTCGTAAAGATAAAGGCAGCCGCGATGTTGCAGGATATCGCTGCCACCGATTTCGGCGGCGAAGGTCTGCCAGCTGGCATTGGCCGAACCGACCAGCGCGGCGATGGCCCGGGCATTGTGGCGCGCCGCGCCCGGCAGGCTTTGACGGGCAAACCGCAACAGCCAGGGCGCCAGCGCGGGCAGCGCCGCCCGCCGGATGGCCAGGGGGGAATTGCGGTCAAACAGCAGGGAAGGCAGGTTCTTCAGCACATCCGGCGTGCCCACGGGCTGCACCGCGTAATCGGCGATGGTTCCCGCATTGCCGTAAGAGGCGCCCGAACCGGGCGTATTGGGATCAAGGATCACCACCTCATGCCCGGCCGCGGCCAGTTGCAGGGCGCAGGCCATGCCCACGGCGCCCGCGCCGATCACGGCGATATCGGTGGTCAGATGTTCGGTCATTCTATCCATCGGCAAAAGGGGGGGCCGTTCTGCCCTGTGGCAGACCGGCCCCCCCTTGCGGTATCACATGCAGGCGTCAAACAGCGCACGGGTATTTTCGCGCGTCATCGCAATCGGGTTGCCACCGCAGGAGGGATCTTCCAGCGCCATCTCGGTCAGCCTGTCCAGATCGGCGAATTGCACGCCCATGGCCGACAGGTTTTCGGGGATGTTCAGCTTGCTGCGCAGTTCCATGATCTGGTCATGGAAGCCCGCAAAGCCGCCCGGGATGCCCAGATAGGCAGCAGCCTTTTCGATGCGGTCTTCGATAGCCGCGCGGTTGAATTCCAGCACCATAGGCATGACCACGGCATTGGTAGTACCATGATGGGTGTTATACACCGCGCCGATCGGGTGGCTGAGGCTGTGGATCGCGCCCAGGCCTTTCTGGAAGGCCACGGCACCCATGGCGGCCGCCGACATCATATGGGCGCGGGCATCCAGATTGCCGGGGTTTTCATAGACTTCGACCAGGTTTTCGAAGACCAGCCGCATCCCCTCCAGCGCGATCCCTTGTGACATCGGGTGGTAGAAGGGGCTGCAATAAGCCTCCAGACAATGTGCCAGCGCATCCATGCCGGTGCCTGCGGTGATGAATTTCGGCATCCCCACGGTCAGCGCCGGATCGCAGAGCGTGACGACGGGCATCAGTTTGGGGTGGAAGATGATCTTCTTCTTGTGGGTTTCCGAATTGGTCAACACGCCTGCGCGGCCAACCTCGGACCCGGTGCCTGCCGTGGTGGGCACGGCGATGATCGGGGCGATCTTGTCGGCATCGGCGCGGGTATACCAATCGTCGATATCTTCCAGATCCCAGACGGAAAGCCCCTCGCGCTGATGTGCCATCAGGGCGATCATCTTGCCCAGATCCAGTGCGGAGCCGCCGCCGAAGCAGATCACGCCATCATGGCCCCCGGCCAGATAGGCCTTGATGCCATCGGCCATGTTCTTTTCGTTCGGGTTCGGGTCCACTTCGGAAAACACCGCATCGCCCAGACCGGCGGCGCGCAGCACCGCCACCGCATCGGCGGTGACGGGCAGGGCGGCCAGCGCCTTGTCCGTCACGAACAGCGGCTTGGTGATGCCGCTGGCGGTGCAATGTTCGGCCAGTTCGGCAATGCGGCCCACGCCGAACTTGATGGCTGTGGGGTAAGACCAGTTCCGGTTCGGAACGTTATGCGCGGTCATTTCGTCACCTTTTTCAGATGGTAGGATTTCGGCCGGGTGACCGAGAAGAAGCCAAGATAGGACAGCGAGCCGCCGCGGCCGGTATCCTTGCAGCCGGTCCAGCACAGCGCGGGATCAAGGAAATCGCAGCGGTTCATGAACACGGTGCCGGTTTCGATCTGCGCGCCCAGCTCGGCGGCCTTGTCGGCATCCGCCGTCCAGATCGAGGCGGTCAGGCCATATGGGCTGTCGTTCATCAGCTGCAGGGCTTCGTCATCGCCTGACACTTTCATGATGCCGACGACGGGGCCGAAGCTTTCTTCCATCATCACGCGCATCGAATGATCGACGTTCACCAGGATCTGCGGGGCCAGATAGGCGCCGCCGTCATCGGCGGGGAAATCGGCCGGGTCGATCAGCGGCTTGGCACCTGCCGCCACCGCCTCGGCGATCTGGGCGCGCACCACGGCGGCGAAGCGTTTGTTGGCCATCGGGCCCAGCGTGCTAGCGGCATCGAAGGGGTTGCCCAGCTTCAGCGCCTTGACCCAGGCCACGGCCTTTTCGACAAAGGCATCATAAAGCGATTCATGCACATAGATGCGCTCGATCCCGCAGCAGCACTGGCCCGCGTTGTACATGGCGCCATCCATCAGGCTGTCCACCGCCGCGTCCAGATCGGCATCGTGGCGGACATAGCCGGGGTCTTTGCCGCCCAGTTCCAGCCCGGTGCCGGTGAAGGTGCCCGCCGCCGCCTTTTCGATCGCGGCACCGCCGCCGACCGATCCGGTGAAGTTGATGAAGTTGAAGGCGCGCGCGCCGATCAGCTCTTCGGTCGTTGCATGGTCCAGCACGACATTCTGGAACACGTCTTCCGGCACGCCTGCGGCATGGAAGGCCTCGGCCAGACGTTCGCCGACTTTCAGGGTTTGGGATGCATGTTTCAGCACCACGCTATTGCCCGCGATCAGGGCGGGGGCGAGGGTGTTGATGGTGGTGAGGTAAGGGTAGTTCCACGGCGCGATGATGAAGACGACGCCCACGGCTTCGCGTGCCAGATAGCGGGTGAAGCGGTCGCTGTCTTCGACCAGCTGCGGCGCCAGCGTCGCGGCGGCGATATCGGCCATGTAATTGGTGCGGTCGTTCACGCCGCCCCATTCGCCGCCAAAGCGGGTGGGGCGGCCCATCTGCCAGGCCAGTTCTTCGACCAAGGTTTCCTTGATTTCCATCAGCTTGGCGACGCCGGCCTTGACCAGCGCGATACGGTCTTCCAGCGGGCGCGCGGCCCAGGCCTTTTGCGCGGCTTTCGCACGGGCGGCGGCGGCAAAGGCCGCGTCGCGGCTGAGCGGCATCCGTTCCAGCCAGACCGAGCCATCGACCGGCGAGATCAGTTGAATGGGTTTCATCGGTTTCGTCCTTCAGGGGCGCGCATCCGGCGCGCCGGTTATCTCTGCGGGCGGGGCAGGGGGTCAGGCGCGGTCAAAGCCGCGCTGGCGTTCCCAATCCGTCACCACGCGGTTCTGTTCGTGCAGTTCCCATTCGGCGGCATGAACGTAGTGATCCACCACCGCATCGCCAAAGGCCGCCCGCAGCATGGCCGAACCTTTCAGCGCGGCGGCGGCGGCGCCCAGCGTCTTCGGGATTTCACGCGCACCGGCGGCGGCATACATGTCGCCCTTCATTTCCGGCTCCAGTTCCATCTTCTTCTCGATCCCGTCCAGCCCGGCGGCCAGCAGGGCGGCGCAGGCCAGATAGGGGTTCAGATCGGCGCCGCCGATACGGCATTCCACCCGCACGGCCTTGCTGCCTTCACCGCAGACGCGGAAGCCCGCGGTGCGGTTATCGCAGCTCCAGACCGCTTTTGTCGGGGCGAACATGCCCACCACGAAGCGTTTGTAGCTGTTGACGCAGGGCGCCAGAAACGCCGTGATTTCCTCGGCATGGGCCAGCTGGCCCGCCAGATACTGCTTCATCAGCGCGCTCATGCCATGGGGATCGGCCTTGTCGCGGAAGGCGGGCTTGCCGTCCTTCCAGAGCGACTGGTGAATATGGCTGGAAGACCCGGCCTTGCGGTGATCGTATTTCGCCATGAAGGTGACGGATGCGCCATGCCCCTGTGCGATCTGCTTGACGCCCAGCTTGATGATGCTGTGCATGTCTGCGGTATCGAGCGCGTCGGAATAGCGGGCGTTCACCTCTTCCTGCCCGGCGTCGGCCTCGCCCTTGGAACATTCGATCGGGATGCCCGCATCCCACAGCTTGTTGCGGATGTCGCGCATGATCGGCTCATCCGCGCTGGTGCCCCAGATCGAATAATCGACATTGTGGCGCGCCTTGGGCGTGGGCAGCGGGAAGCCACGGTCGAACAGATCGGCAAAGGTTTCATCGAACAGGAAGAATTCCAGTTCGGTCGCCATCATCACGTCAAAGCCCATCGCGCGGGCGCGGTCCACCTGTCGTTTCAGCACCGAACGCGGGGCATGGGGCACGGGTTCGTGGGTGTGATGGTCCAGCACGTCGCACATCACCATGGCGGTGCCCGGCGCCCAGGGCAGGCGGCGCAGGGTGGCCAGATCGGGCTTCATCACATAGTCGCCATAGCCTGCCGCCCAGGAGGTGCTGGCATAGCCGGGCACGGTGTGCATCTCCATATCGGTGGCGAGCAGGTAGTTGCAGCAATGGGTTTCCTCATAGGCAGAATCGAGGAAATGCTGGGCGTGAAAGCGTTTGCCCATCAGGCGGCCCTGCATATCCACCAGACAGGCGGCAACAGTGTCGATCTCGCCTGCGGCGACGGCGGCTTTCAGGGCATCAAGGGTCAGGTTTGCGGGCATGGGTGCCTCTCTGTCAAAAGGAAGGGGAAGGGTTCGGGCAGGCGCTGGCGGCGCCGCCTCCGAACTCGGGCTTTCTGGGCCAGCAGCAGGGGCGCGTTGCCCCCGGCATCATCCTTGTGGCCATCTTCCATCTCCCTTGGCCGCAGGCAGCGGCCAGAATTTGATCATATCTGTGAAGTCTGGGGCGCGCAATCGGCCTGCGCGCCCCGAGGGATCAGTAGCGGTAGGGCGGACCTGCCTGAACCATGGTGTCGTTATACTTCTTGATGATCTCGACCACCTTGGCCTTCACTTCGCTTTCGGTGGCGATTTCATCCCAGAACTTCACGGCGGCATCTTCCACGGTCTTCCATTCCTCGGCCGGGATCGTGGTCAGCTTCAGCTTGCCGCCGTTGATGCGCAGATCGGCCTCGCCTGCCCAGTACCAGTGCTGGCGATAGTAGTGCGACTGTTCGAAACACACCTCCAGCAGCTTCTGCAGATGCGGGGGCAGGGCATTCCAGCGATCCATATTGGCGAAGAAATGCCCGATCCAGGCGCCGGAAATGTTGTTGGTCAGGAAGTAGTTGGTCACGTTGGACCAGCCGACGGTGTAAACCTCGGTGATGCCCGACCAGGCGATGCCATCCAGCTCGCCCGTCTGCATCGCCACTTCGATGTCTTCCCACGGCAGGGTGACCGGCACGACGCCGAACTGCGTCAGGAAGCGGCCGGCAGTGGGGAAGGTGAAGACCCGCTTGCCCTGCAGATCGGCAAGGCTGTTGATCGGATCCTTGGTCGAGAAATGGCAGGGATCCCACGACCCGGCCGAGATATGCTTGACGCCGACGGCGGCATATTCGTCTTCCCAGATCTGTTTCAGCCCGTATTTGGTGAACAGCGCAGGCACATCCAGCGAATAGCGCAGCGCCAGCGGGAAATAGCCGCCGAACACCGTGACTTCGGTGGGCGAGGCCATGCTGTCGTCATCCGACTGCACACAGTCGATGGTGCCAGCCTGCAGCGCCTGGAACAGCTCGCCCGTGGGGACGATCTGATCGGCATAGAACAGCTCGATCTCCATCTGGCCCTGGGCGATCTGGTTGAAGGCCTCGATGGCGGGTTTCACCACCTGTTCGCCAAGTGCTGCACCGGCATAGGTCTGCATCCGCCATTTGATTGGCGCCTGCGCCCGCACCACGGCGGGGGCGGCAAGGGCGGCGGCGCCGCCAAGAGTGCCGGTGGCCAGGAACTTCCGTCTTGTCGTCGTCATCGTGAACCTCCGTTGGAATAAGGGTGCGGGGGCGGTTCGTCCGCCCCTCGCGCTGTCATTTGGAATAGATCGCACCGGGCAGCCACAGCGCCAGTTGCGGAAAGACCATCACCAGAACCAGCGCCACGGCCATGATCAGCACGAAGGGCGTGACCGAGCTGTAGATGTCGCCCATGGTGATTTCGCGCGGGGCAAAGGCCCGCATCAGGAACAGGTTATAGCCGAAGGGCGGTGTGAGATAGGCGATCTGGCAGGTGATCGTGTAAAGCACGCCATACCAGACCAGCACCTGCCCCTGCGGGATGCCCAGATCCAGCGTGGCCACCAGCGGCACATAGAGCGGCGCCACGATCACCAGCATGGCAGTATCATCCAGGAACATGCCCATGATGAGGAACGACAGCTGCATCAGGATCAGGATCGTCCAGGGCGAAAGCCCCATATCCTGCACGAACAGCCCCTCGATCGCCTTGACCGCGCCGAGGCCATCGAAGACCGCGCCAAAGCTGAGTGCGGCAAGGATGATCCACATGAACATGCAGGAAATCGCCAGCGTGTCGCGCGTCGCCACTTCGAACACCGCGCGGGTGAAGCGGCGCTTGATCGCGGCGGCCAGCACGGTGGCGGCGACGCCGATCACCGATGCCTCGACCAGCGAGGTATAGCCATAGACGAAGGGCACCATCATCGAAGCGAAGATCGCCAGCGGCAGGATGCCAGCCCCCAGCAGGCGCCACTTTTCGCCCGGCGGGATCGTGGCGCGTTCTTCTGCCGTCAGCGCCGGGCCAAGCGTGGGCGTGATGCGGCAGCGGATCACGATATAGAGGATGAACAGCGCCGCCATCAGCAGGCCGGGCACGATGCCCGCCAGCCACAGTTCCGACACCGGGGCGCGGGCGATCATCGAATAGAGCACCAGCACCACCGAAGGCGGGATCAGGATTCCCAGGCTTGACCCGGCCTGAATGACGCCGGTGACCATCTTCTTGTCATAGCCGCGGCGCAGCAGTTCGGGCAAAGCAATGGTCGATCCGATGGCCATGCCCGCCACGGAAAGCCCGTTCATCGCCGAAATCAGCACCATCAGAAGGATCGTGCCGATGGCCAGGCCCCCCGGCACCGGGCCGAACCAGACGTGGAACATTTTGTACAGGTCTTCGGCCAGCCGCGTCTCGCTCATGACATAGCCCATGAAGACGAACATCGGCAGCGTCAGCATCGGATACCATTTCATCAGCTTCATCGCCGCCGAGAAACCCATGGTATGCGACCCCGTGCCCCAGAGTGACAGCGAGGCCACCACGGCGACAAAACCGATGACGCCGAACACCCGCTGCCCGGTGATCATCATCAGCAGCATGGTGGAAAACATCAGCAGGGCAATCATTTCCTGCGGCATCAGATCTTCTCCCCGCGCAAGGTGGCAATGTCGCGGATCAGATAGGCCGTGGCCTGCAGCAGCATCAGGAAGAAGCCGAAGACCATGATCGCCTTGATCGGCCAGAGATAGGGGCGCCAGGCGGTGGGCGAGCGTTCCAGCCGCCCGACCTGCGGCCAGCTGAGGCCGAATAGCCCCGGATCCGTCCATTTGATGCCCAGCGAATAGACCAGGCTATCCCAGGCACCCCAGATCATGATGGCCAGATAGAAGATCAGCGCCAGTACGGTGAAGGCATCGACCAGCGCCTTCTGCCGGTCGCTCCACCTGGCATAGGCCAGATCCATGCGCACATGGCTGCCCATCTGCATCGAATAGGGGCCGCCCAGGATGTAATAGGCAACCATGGCGAATTGCGCCATTTCCAGCGTCCAGAGCGAGGGCGTCAGCGCGGCCTTGGCGATGGTGGACCACATCAGGATGCCCATCAGCACGAACAGCAGATACATGGCAAAGCGGCCGACGCCGTAATTCAGCCGGTCCACGCCGCGGACGAAGGCAATGCTCCATCCCGGCATCACGCAGCCTCCGCCGGAGCATGGCAGCGCGCCAGCGCGGCGGCAATCACCGGGGCCAGCTGCGCGGCCATCGCCTCTTCGGCGCCGGGTGTCGCAATCAGGTCGTTGCGGATTTCCAGCATGGCGTTCAGCAATCCATAGGGTGTGGCCTGCAGCCGCAGGGTATGGGTCACGTCATCGGCGGCAGAATAGGGGGCGTTGAGGTGGCTTGTCAGGCTGGTCTGCGCCTGCGCTTCGGCCAGAATGGCCTCGGCCAGCCGGGTGTCGGCATCATGGATCACGCCGAATTCCACGCTGCGCGGCTGCCCGAAATAGACGGGCGTGAAGCTGTGAATGGTGATGATGGCCGGGTGCTTGCCCCGGGCAAGGCTGTCCGCGATCAGGCGGTGCAGGGCGGCATGAAAGGGCAGATATACCGCTGCCATCCGCTCTGCCCGTTCTGCCGGGGCCAGGGCCGCATTGCCCGGCACGCTGTGCAGTTCGGATACGGCGGGCATTGCGCCGGGCATGTGTGGCGCGCGGTTGCAATCATAGATCAGGCGGCTGACGGTGGCATGGAGGCAGGTCGCGCCCAGCCGTTGTGCCAGCCCGCGCATCAGCCCGAGGGCGCCCGGATCCCAGGCGATATGGGCGCGTTGCTGTTCGGCGGTCAGCCCCAGATCGCCCCAAGGCTGTGGGAAGGCATTGCTGGCATGTTCGCAGACAAGGATCACCTCTGCCGCGTCGCCCCAAGCCTCGATGACGGGCGCAAATGGCCCGCCGCTGTCTGATATACGTGCAGTCATTGCTGCGAGTCTTCCCTGTTGTCGGGTTCAGCGTCCTCTGCGCAGCCCGCCTCTGTCAAGAATATTTCTGTAAGAAATTTTCTGTTACAAAGTTTTCCAAACGGGTGCAGAATGGTTGCACGCAACAGGGCAGGAGAGCGCGATGGATGCCGAAATCAGCATCGAAGACGGGATGCGCCGCGCGCTGCCCGATCTGACCCGTGCTGAACGGCAGCTGGCGACGCATATCCTGAGAAACTATCCGGTGGCCGCGCTGGGCTCGATCACGGCGCTGGCGAAGGCGGCCGAAGTTTCGACCCCGACCGTGGTGCGGCTGTGCCAGAAGCTGGGCTACAAGGGCTATCCCGATTACCAATCTGCCCTGCGGGGCGAGGTGGAGGCGATGCTGCTGTCGCCCATTGCCAAGCATGATCGCTGGGCGGGTGGCGTGCCCGATACCCATATTCTGAACCGTTTTGCCGATGCGGTGGTGTCGAACCTGCAGGCCACGCTGGGGCAGATCGACCATGCCGAATTCGATGCCGCAGCGGCGCTGCTGGCCGACCCGGACCGCGCGGTTTATGCCATGGGCGGGCGGATCACCCATGCGCTGGCCGATTATTTCGTAACGCTGATGAAGGTGGTGCGCCCTTCGGTCACGCTGCTGTCGGGTCTTTCCAACACATGGCCGCCCGCGCTGCTGGACATGAAGCGCGGCGATGTGCTGCTGGTGTTCGACATCCGGCGGTATGAAAACACCGTGCTGCAGCTGGTGGAACTGGCGGTAGAGCAGGGGGCAGAGGTGATCCTTGTCACCGACCGCTGGGTTTCGCCCGCGGCACAGCACGCGCGCCATACGCTCAGCTGCCATATCGAGGCGCCAAGCGCCTGGGACAGCACGGTTTCCATCACCGTTCTGGTGGAAACCCTGCTGGCCTCGGTGCAGACGCTGACATGGGACCAGACCGAAAGCCGCCTGAAGCGGCTGGAACAGCTGTATGACCGTTCGCGGTTCTTTCGCCGGGTGCGTTAGTCAGCCCAGCAGGGCTTTTACCCTTGCGGTGAAATCCTCGCCTCGCTTTTCGAAATTGGGATATTGGTCAAAGCTGGCGGCGGCGGGTGCCAAGAGCACAACCTCGCCCGGTTCGGCCTCGGCCGCGGCCTGAGCCACCGCCTGTTCCATGGTTTCGGCAATCACATAGGGCGTGGCGCCCAGTTGCAGCGCGAAATCGCGGGCGGAAAAGCCGATCAGATAGGCCTTCACCACCGACCCGAGGAACGGCTCCAGCGCGGCGATGCCGCCCTCCTTGCCCATGCCCCCGGCGATCCAGCGGATTTTAGGGAAAGCCTGCAGGGCCTTGGCCGCTGAATCCACATTGGTGGCCTTGCTGTCGTTGATGAAGCGCACGCCACCCCGTTCGCCGACCAGTTGGCTGCGATGGGGCAGACCGGCAAAGGAATGAAAGGCGCCCTCGATCAGCTTGGGCGCGATGCCCAAGGCCCGGCAGGCGGCATAGGCGGCGCAGGCATTCTGATGGTTATGCGCGCCGGGCAGGCCCGACACCCCGCGCAGGTCGATCGAGGCCATCTGCCGCCCGCGGCGCCATTCCGCCAGAAAGCCCTTGCGGGCAAAGACCGACCAGCCGAAGCCCTCCAGTTTCGTGCCCGAAGAGATGCGGATCACCCGGTCATCCTCTGGCCCCTGCGCCAGCTGGCCTCCCAGGAATTTCCCCTCTACCTCATCCACGCCCACCACGCAGCGGTCGGGGCCGCCTTCGGCAAACAGGCGGCGCTTGGCGGCGAAATAGCCGCCCATGCCATTGTGCCGATCCAGATGATCGGGCGACAGATTGGTGAAGACCACCACATCCGGCGTCAGCGCGCGGGCGAGTTCTGTCTGATAGCTGGAAAGCTCCAGCACCACCACTTCGCCTTCCTGCGGCGGGTCGATGTCCAGCACGCCCCGGCCGATATTGCCCGCCATCTGGGTGGGGCGGCCTGCGACCTGCAGGATGTGGTGGATCAGCGCCGTTGTGGTGGATTTGCCGTTCGATCCGGTGACGCAGATCACCTTGGGCGGCGTGTCCAGTTCGGCCCAGTCGGCGGCGCCGAAGCTGCGGAAGAACAGGCCGATGTCATTATCCACCGGGATGCCCAGATCCAGCGCGCGGGCAATCACCTTGTTGGGCGTGGGATAGAGATGCGGGATCCCGGGCGAGGTGACCAGACAGGCGACGCCGTCAAACGCGCCCTGCTTCATCAGATCGGTGCAGGTGAAGCCCTCGGCCTCGGCCTTGGCGCGCGCTTCGGCGCTGTCATCCCAGACCAGCGGCTCTGCGCCGCCTGCCTGCAGCGCCCGCGCCGTGGCCAGCCCCGATCGGCCCAGCCCCAGCACCGCCACCTTGCGCCCGTCGAACCCCTGAACCGGAATCATCTATTCACCCCATCCTGTTGCCTGCAGGGATAGGGGATGCAGCCCCGGTGGAAAAGCCCCCGTTGCCAGCCCTTAACGCAGCACCCCCTCCCCAGCCCTCCACCTGGCAGGGGGAGGGCAGCGCTTCTGCCGGATCGTGTGGCGGGGGCATCCGCGTCGCATGAGTATTTGGAAAGGAGCAAGGTGCAGAAGGTTTGCGGGGATGGCAAAACGGCGCGCCTTGCGCCAGTGCCGGAGGGCTTGGCCGCTTTGCACCTTTCCAGATGTGCAAAAGCCCGCTGCGGCCTGCAGGGGCCGGGGTGGGACCGGGTGCCTGCCGGGCGGGGCGCCGCCGGGCAGGCCTTGTTTCTACTGGCAAGGCCGCCCGTTTGCCGCTAAGCTGATCTGCAGAACCGGGGTTACACCGGGCAGAAGCAGGCAAGCAGCACAATCAGGCGGTTCCCATGACTGAGATGGTCTATGGCTCCATGCCCGCACGGGCGACCGAACCGGTCGTATCCCGTTGGTGGCGCACGATCGACAAATGGTCTCTGACGGCGATTCTGGTGCTGTTCGGCATCGGCATCCTGCTGGGGCTGGCGGCCTCGGTGCCGCTGGCATCGCGCAACGGGCTGGACCCGTTCTACTATGTGCAGCGTCAGGCAGTGTTCGGCGGCATGGGCATCGCGGTGATGCTGGGCGTGTCGATGCTGCCGCCCGAAAGCATCCGGCGGCTGGGTGTGGTGGGTTTTGCGATTTCCTTCGTGGCCATCGCCTTTCTGCCCTTTCTGGGCACCGATTTCGGCAAGGGTGCCGTGCGCTGGTATTCGCTGGGCTTTGCCTCTTTCCAGCCATCGGAGTTTCTGAAACCCGGCTTCATCGTGCTGACGGCGTGGTTGATGGCAGCCAGCCAGGAAATCAATGCCCCGCCCGGCAAGGCGATTTCGTTTGGTGTGGCGTTGGTCGTGGTGGGCTTTCTGGCGACGCAGCCGGATTTCGGCCAATCCATGCTGGTGCTGTTCGGCTGGGGGGTGGTCTATTTCATCGCAGGCGCGCCCTTTACCCTGATCGCCATCGTTCTGGGCCTGATCGGCACCGGGGGCATGTTCGCCTATAGCGCATCCGAACACTTTGCCCGCCGGATCGACGGCTTCCTGTCGCCGGAAATCGACCCGCGCTCGCAGCTGGGCTATGCCACGAACGCCATTCAGGAGGGCGGGTTCTTCGGTGTGGGTGTGGGCGAGGGGCAGGTGAAATGGACGCTGCCGGATGCCCATACCGATTTCATCATCGCAGTTGCGGCCGAGGAATACGGGCTGATTCTTGTGCTGTGCATCCTTGGGCTTTACGGCACCATCGTCGTGCGGTCGCTGTTCCGCCTGATGAAGGAGCGCGATCCCTTCGTGCGGCTGGCGGGCGCCGGGCTGGCCTGTATCTTTGGCGTGCAGGCGATGATCAACATGGGTGTGGCCGTCCGTCTGCTGCCCGCCAAGGGCATGACGCTGCCTTTCGTCAGCTATGGTGGGTCTTCCGTCATCGCGGCGGGGATCACCGTGGGGATGCTGCTGGCGCTGACCCGCACCCGTCCGCAGGGCGAGCTGCATGACATCCTCTTCCGTCGGGGCCGCTGATCCATGGCGCAGAACTCTTCCGCCCCCCTGCTGCTGATCGCTGCCGGGGGCACCGGCGGGCATATGTTTCCCGCGCAGGCGCTGGCCGAGGCGATGATCGCCAGGGGCTGGCGGGTGAAACTGTCCACCGATGCCCGCGGCGCGCGCTATGCCGGGGGCTTTCCGGAACAGGTGCCGGTCGAGCAGGTGTCTTCCGCCACCTTTGCGCGTGGCGGGATTGCCGCCAAGGCGCTGGTGCCGTTGCGTATTGCGGGGGGCGTGATGTCGGCCATGGCGGCCATGCGGCGCGACCGGCCTGCGGCGGTGGTGGGCTTTGGCGGCTATCCGTCGATCCCGGCACTGGCGGCGGCCACGCTGCTGCGGTTGCCCCGGATGATCCATGAACAAAATGGCGTGCTGGGCCGGGTGAACCAGATCTTCGCGCCGCGTGTCGATCTGGTGGCCTGCGGCACCTGGCCCACCAAACTGCCTGTTGGGGTTGATGGCATCCATACCGGCAATCCGGTGCGGGCGGCGGTGCTGGAGCGTGGCGCCGCGCCCTATATCCCACCGGGCGACTACCCGATGAGCCTGGTGGTCATCGGTGGCAGCCAGGGGGCGCGCATCCTGTCGGATGTGGTGCCCGCCGCCGTGACCGCGCTGCCCGAGGCGATCCGGCGCAATCTGCGCGTGGCGCAGCAGGCCCGGGCCGAGGATCTGGACCGCGTGGCCAGCGCCTATCATGTGGCCGGGATCGAGGCCGAGGTTGCCCCCTTCTTCGCGGATATCCCGCGCCGCCTGTCAGAGGCGCAGCTGGTGATCTCGCGTTCGGGGGCATCCTCCATCGCGGATATTTCCGTGATCGGGCGGCCGGCGATCTTCATTCCCTTTGCCGCTGCTGCCGCAGACCACCAGACCGCCAATGCGCGCGGGCTGGTTGCCGCAGGGGCCGCGATCAGCATTCCCGAATCCGCCCTTGACCCCGCCGCGCTCAGCGCGCAAATGGCCGCCGTGCTCTCGCAACCGCAGGCCGCGCAGAAAATGGCCGCCAATGCACTTGCCGAGGGCCGCCCCGATGCGACCGACCGGCTGGTGGAGCTGGTGCTGCGCCTTGCCAAGATAGAGTGACCCATGAACGCTGCGACCAAACTGCCCCTTGAGCTGGGCCCCATCCATTTTGTCGGCATCGGCGGTATCGGCATGTCTGGCATTGCCGAGGTTCTGATCACGCTGGGCTATGCGGTGCAGGGGTCGGATGCCAAGGCCAGCAAGATCACCGACCGGCTGGTGTCGCTGGGCGCCACCTTCTTCGAAGGCCAGCGGGCCGAGAATATCGGGGAAGCGGCGGTGGTGGTGATTTCTTCGGCCATCAAGAAGGGCAACCCCGAGCTGGAAGAGGCCCGCCGCCGCAAGCTGCCGGTGGTGCGCCGCGCCGAGATGCTGGCCGAGCTGATGCGGATGCGCAGCAACATTGCCATCGCGGGCACACATGGCAAGACGACGACCACCACCATGGTGGCCACGCTGCTGGACAAGGGCGGGTTTGATCCCACGGTCATCAACGGCGGCGTGATCCATGCCTATGGATCCAACGCCCGTGCCGGGGCAGGGGAGTGGATGGTGGTCGAGGCCGATGAAAGCGACGGCAGCTTCAACCGCCTGCCCGCCACCATCGCCATCGTCACCAATATCGACCCCGAGCATATGGAGCACTGGGGATCCTTCGACGCGCTGCGCAAGGGGTTCCTGGATTTCGTGTCGAACATCCCGTTCTACGGGCTGGCTGTCTGCTGCACTGACCACCCGGAGGTGCAGGCGCTGGTGGGCCGTGTGACGGACCGCCGCGTGGTCACCTTTGGCTTCAATGCGCAGGCTGATGTGCGGGCGGTGAACCTGACGTTCGAAAATGGCATAGCACACTTCGATGTGCTGCTGCAGAACGAGGGTGAAGGTTCGAAAATCGAAGGCTGCACCTTGCCGATGCCGGGCGATCACAACGTGTCCAACGCGCTGTCGGCCATCGCCGTGGCCCGCCATCTGGGCATGAAGAAAGATGAAATCCGCGCCGCGCTGGCCGGGTTTGCCGGGGTCAACCGCCGCTTCACCAAGGTGGGCGAAGTGGATGGCGTGACGATCATCGACGATTACGGCCATCACCCGGTGGAAATCGACGCCGTGCTGAAGGCCGCGCGGCAGGCCACCAAGGGCCGGGTGATCGCCGTGCATCAGCCGCACCGCTATACCCGGCTGTCCAGCCTGTTCGAGGATTTCTGCACCTGTTTCAATGCCGCCGATGTTGTGGCGATTGCCGAGGTCTATGCCGCAGGCGAAGACCCGATTCCGGGGGCCAGCCGGGATGATCTGGTGGCCGGGCTGATCGCCCATGGCCATCGCCATGCCCGGGCGCTGCTGAATGAAGATGATCTGGAGCGGCTGGTGCGTGAGCAGGCCCGGCCGGGGGATATGGTGGTCTGTCTGGGGGCGGGCACCATTTCGGCCTGGGCCAATGGTCTGCCCGCACGGCTTGCGGTGAAGGCCGTATGACGGCTTCGCTGACAGCGGCGGCCCTGTGGGTCGTGGCAGCAACGCTGATCGCGCTTGCGCCACGCCGCATCCACTGGCCCTGCGCCTATGCGCTTGCTGCTGTCGGCATCCCGCTGCTGGGCTGGGTGACCTTTGAAAACGGGCCGGTCTGGGGCCTGGTGGCCCTGGGGGCCGGGGCCAGCATCCTGCGCTGGCCCATCGTTTCGGTGCTGCGCCGCCTGTCTGGCCGCACAACGGATTGATCTGCACCGCCTGACCACGCTGCCCCCTTTCGCAAAGCCGCCACACCGGATAAGAGCGCGTCAAGCCTTTGCGCGGTTCTGCTGCGCAAACCCATTGCCATGCCGCGGAAACGCGCCCATATCACGACGCCATGACCCAGCTCGATCTCATCCGCAATTTCTCCATCGTGGCGCATATCGACCACGGCAAATCCACCCTTGCCGACCGGCTCATTCAGATGACCGGCACGGTGGCTGCGCGCGATATGAAGGCGCAGATGCTTGACAGCATGGATATCGAGAGGGAACGGGGCATCACCATCAAGGCCAACACCGTTCGCATCGAATATCCGGCGAAGGATGGCAAGACCTATATCCTCAACCTGATCGACACCCCCGGCCATGTGGACTTCGCTTATGAAGTGTCGCGGTCGATGCGCGCTGTCGAAGGTTCCCTGCTGGTTGTCGATGCCTCGCAGGGTGTCGAGGCGCAGACGCTGGCGAACGTGTATCAGGCGATTGATGCCGGGCATGACATCGTGCCGGTGCTGAACAAGATCGACCTGCCGGCCGCAGATCCGGACCGGGTGAAGGAAAACATCGAAGATGTGATCGGCATCGACGCCAGTGAGGCGATTCCGATTTCGGCGAAAACCGGCCTTGGCATCCCCGATGTGCTGGAAGCCATCGTGAAGCGCCTGCCTGCGCCGAAGGGCGACCGCAACGCGCCGTTGAAGGCCATGCTGGTCGACAGCTGGTATGACAGCTATCTGGGCGTCGTCGTCATGATCCGCGTCATTGATGGGGTCATCAAGAAGGGCGACCGCGTCAAGATGATGCAGACCGGCGCGGTATACGGCCTCGACAAACTCGCCGTGCTGAAGCCGCAGATGGTGGATATTCCCGAACTCGGCCCGGGCGAGATCGGCGTTCTGACCGCTTCGATCAAGCAGGTGCGC
>Ga0154534_1017_pt1 | contig 16739 bp, 13 predicted proteins | sample RifGroF1_FD_105677 | JGI IMG/M metagenome (GOLD analysis project Ga0154534, IMG submission 105677) | Rhodobacteraceae bacterium GWF1_65_7 | reverse complement strand
CACCGCGCCGGTGCAGCAACCCGCCATAGATCGGGAAGCGCGTCTGTTCGAAATCCAGATAGGGCACCATGCGGCGCACACCTTCACGATCCAGCAGTTCGGCATCATCGCCCTGATTGATCATGGCATTGCCGCGCCGGGCAAAGAAATCGCGCTGGCCATCGGAATGGAACAGGTTCAGCACGCCGCGCTGGCTGTGCATGACGTTATAGTTCAGATCGGCCTCCAGCCCTTCCCACAGCTTCAGGGAATGGCTGTAGAATTCGCTGTTGCCGGGCAGAAAGTAATTGGCGCGCACGATGGTGGTGTTGCGCCCGATATTACCAGAGCCGAGATAGCCCTTTTCCAGCACCGCGATATTGGTCAGCCCGTGGTTCCTGGCCAGATAATAGGCGGTCGCCAGGCCATGGCCGCCACCGCCGATCACGATGGCATCATATTCCGCTTTCGGCGCCGGGTTGCGCCAGGCGGGTTTCCATCCGGTATTGCCGAACAGCCCCTGCGTGATGACCCTGAACCCGGAATACCGCATCTCGACGCCCTTTGCTTGCGGCCCCATCTGACCGCCGCCTGCACCGATTATCAAGCCCGCTCAGCGATTTCCTATCCCGCAGGCGACAGCCCATGTCGCCCCGGTGCCGAAATCGGCCGATCAGCCCCGGCGCGGCGTCGACAGCACGGGTTCCACCCGCCCCTGCGGCGCGCTGGGGCGGCGCGGTGCGGCGACGGGCGCCTTGCGGTCGGAGACCAGACCGACATAGGGCGCGGCCGGGGCCTCGGTCGCCGCCAGGATCTGTGCGGGCATTGCCGCGCCACCGCCCTGCCCGCGCGTGGCGCGCAGCTGCACTTCGGCGGCGGCAGCCAGGCGGCGCAGCAGTTCGTTGTTTTCGATCTGCAGCGCCACCAGCCCGAACAGCGCCACCAGCCCCGCCAACCCGCCGATGCCCAGAACGGCGGAGGTAAAGCCATTGCCGGTGGTCATGTAATAGGCCCCCGCCCCGCCCAGCACGATCAGCGCGAACAGCGTGACAAAGGCGGGAAACAGGCTGCGGAACAGGCGGGCAAGGCTGGACGACATGACGGGGCTCCGGCTGGGATTGCGCGGGTTAAGCAAAGCCGCGCCGCGAAGTCAACAAAGCCGCGGCGCAAGCCTGCGTTACAGGCCCTTGGAGCGATAGGTTTGGGCAACCCGGTCAATGGCGACAATATAGGCGGCAACCCGCAGATCACCCACTTCGGGGCGGCTGTGCCAGACCTCGCGCATGGCCTGATAGGCGGTGCGCATGGTGTCATCCAGCCCCGAGCGCACCAGCGCCAGTTCATCCGAACCGGTCAGGAATTTCTCCTTGAAATCGGCCGCCAGCGTCCAGCCCAGACCGCGATCGGCCGACAGACGCTCCAGCTCTTCCACCAGCAGGCGCGAGCGCGACTCTTCGGCGCGGCGCTGCATCCGGCCAAAGCGGATATGGCTGAGGTTCTTGACCCATTCGAAATAGCTGACCGTCACGCCGCCCGCATTGGCGTAAAGATCGGGGATGATGACGCAGCCCTTTTCGCGCAGGATTTCATCGGCGCCAAAGGTGATCGGGCCATTCGCCGCCTCGATGATCAGCGGGGCCGAAATCCGTGCGGCATTGCCGCGGTGGATCACGCCTTCCATCGCGGCGGGGATCAGGATGTCGCAGGTTTTTTCCAGCACCGAGGCGCCATCTTCGACGAACTCTGCCTCGGGGAAGCCGCGCACACCGCCGTGTTTCGCGATCCACTGGCGCACATCCTCGACCGCAAGCCCGGTATCCTTCACCAGCGCGCCGTCGCGTTCGATGATGGCGGTGATGATCGCGCCGTCTTCCTCGGACAGGAATTTGGCGGCGTGATAGCCCACATTGCCAAGGCCCTGCACCACGATGCGCTTGCCCTCCAGCCCGCCGGAAAGGTTTGCCTTTGCAATATCTTCGGGGTGGCGGAAAAATTCACGCAGCGCGAATTGCACGCCGCGCCCCGTCGCCTCTACCCGGCCCTGGATGCCGCCGGCATGGGGCGGCTTGCCGGTGACGCAGGCCTTGGCGTTGATGTCGGTGGTGTTCATGCGGGCGTATTGATCGGCGATCCAGGCCATTTCGCGTTCGCCGGTGCCCATGTCGGGCGCAGGCACGTTCTGCGCCGGATGGATCAGATCGCGCTTGATAAGCTCATAGGCGAAGCGGCGGGTGATCTGTTCCAGCTCGTGTTCGTCCCATTGGCGCGGGTCGATGCACAGGCCGCCTTTTGATCCGCCAAAGGGCGTTTCGACCAGCGCGCATTTATAGGTCATCAGCGCGGCCAGCGCCTCCACCTCGTCCTGATGGACCGAAAGCGCATAGCGGATGCCGCCCTTCACCGGCTCCATATGTTCGGAATGGACAGAGCGATACCCGGTGAAGGTTTCGATCTTGCCGCGCAGCCGCACCCCGAACCGCACGGTATAGGTGGAGTTGCAGACGCGGATCTTCTGTTCCAGCCCGGGGCTGAGATCCATCAGCCGCGCCGCGCGGTTGAACATCAGATCGACGGATTCACGAAAGCTCGGTTCGTTCTGGGCCAGCATGGCAGTCCTCCCTCTGCTGCGGCCCCTGCCCCCGTGAACGCAGGGATTCTGTGCAGGGATTCGGGGCCATGTCCTTTCTTACAGCGATTCGTTATCACCGTGTGAATAGCTGTTTGCCGATGGGCGCCCGGCCTGCCTGCGCAGGGCTTGCAGGCGCGGCCTTGCCCCCCTGTGTGCCCGTATTGGGGCAGCTGCGTTGCCACCGCAGGAACAATGAACGGACAAGCCTGCGCATCGTTCCCCGGAATGTCGGTTTCCATGGCGATATCAGGGCCTTCCGCCACAATTCCGCCCAACGCATATCGCATCCATCATGAATCTGATATGTGGGGAGGCTCCCTGCCCGGTTTGGTGCAGGCGGCGGGGGCAACGGCGTCCTCCGGAGAACGGATATGATTCATTACCGAGTGGCGGCAGGAAGCGCAGCTTCGCTGAAAAGGTTCCGGCAAGACGAACAGGGCAGCATCCTGCTGCTCAGCGTCATTTTCATTTTCCTGATGCTGATGATGGGCGGGCTTGCCGTCGATATCATGCGCCACGAGGAACGCCGCGTGCAGCTGCAGCAGACGCTGGACCGCAGCGTTCTGGCCGCCGCCAGCCTGAGCCAGGATCACGATCCCGAAGAGGTGGTGACAGATTACTTCCGCAAGGCAGGCCTTCTGGAATATCTCAACGATATCAACGTCTCCGAAGGGCTGAACTTCCGCACCGTCTCGGCCGATGCCGAAGCCGATACCCAGCCGTTCTTCATGCACCTGATGGGGATCGAAGACCTGAACGTGGCTGCGGGCAGCACGGCCGATGAACGCATCTCGAATGTCGAAGTGTCGCTGGTGCTGGATATCTCGGGCTCGATGAGCGGTTCGCGCATCAACAACCTGCGGCCGGCCGCGCAGGAATTCGTGGAAACCGTGATCAATTCCTCCGATCCCGGCAAGGTCACCGTCTCGCTGGTGCCCTATACGGCGCAGGTCAATGTGGGGCCGGGTCTGTTCAGCCAGTTCAACGTGACACAGCTGCACAGTTCTTCTTATTGCATCGAATTGCCCGACAGCGTGTTTTCAACCACAGCCCTGTCGCAGACCACGTCCTTCATCCACAACGGCCATTTCGATCCGTTCAACTCTGGCTCGGCCTCGCTGTTCAACTGCCCCTATCACACGGCAAACCGCATCATCCCGCTGAGCGACAGCACCGCAAGGTTGCAAAGCGCGATCGGCAGCATGGTGGTGGGCGGCAATACCTCGATCGACCTCGGGGTGAAATGGGGCGCCCTGCTGCTGGACCCGGCATCGCAGGGCATCGTGCAGGGGCTGATCCAGCGTGGCGTGGTGGATGATGCCTATGACGACCGCCCGCTGTCCCCCTCGACCATCGACACGCTGAAGGTGATGGTGGTGATGACCGATGGCCAGAACACCGCCGAATACAAGCTGAACAACGGCTGGCGGACCGGAAACTCCATCGTCTGGCGCAGCGACAGCAATGGTGAGGTCTGGGCCTATCACAACCGGTCCAACACCAATGAAGATTATTACAACGCCAGCACCGGCAGATGGGCCACCGCACCGCACAGCAGCGCCGTGCGCCTGACCTGGCCGCAGGTCTTTGCGCGCTGGACCACCGATACGGTCGCGCGCTATTTCTATGCCGCACCCTTGGGTGGTAGCGTATCGACCCATGAATCCAACATGCTGAGCTATGTGTCATCCACCAAGAACTCGCGGATGCAGACGGTCTGCACCGCCGCCAAGAATGCGGGCATCGTGATCTATGGCATCGCCTTCGAGGCGCCCTCGGATGGCCAGACCCAGATCCGCAACTGCGCCACATCGGATGCCCATTACTTCAATGCGAACGGGCTTGAAATCTCGACCGTGTTCCGGGCCATTGCCAGCCAGATCAGCTATCTGAGGCTGACGCAATGAACCCAGCCCGGTGCGTTTTGCGGTGGCCGCGGTTTTTGCGGCAGGATGACGGCGCGACAAATATCGAATTCGTGCTGATGATCCCGCTTCTGATGGCCCTGTTCATGGCCAGCTTCGAAGCGGGGCTGATGTCGCTGCGCCAGACCATGCTGGAACGTGCCGTTGATATTGCGATGCGGGATCTGCGGCTGGGCGGGCTTGGCACGGACCCGGATCATGAAGACCTGAAGGATGCGATCTGCGCCAATTCCTCGATCCTGACGGAATGTGATGGCACGCTGAAGGTGAGCCTGGATCGGGTGTCGATGGACACCTGGACGATGCCCACCACCGAAACCGTCTGCCGCGACCGGGCGTCAGAGATTGATCCCGTCACCGCGCTGGACCCGACGCCGGGCGCGCGGGAAGAGCTGATGCTGGTCCGCGTCTGCCTGCGGGCCGATGCGATCTTTCCCACGACCGGCATCGCGGCCAGTATGGATCAGGACGGCGAAGGCGGCTATCGTCTGATCGCCGTTTCGGCCTTTGTGAACGAACCATGATACGGAAGATCCGCCTGCCCCGCCCCCTGCGCCGCTTTCTGGGCGATGAAACCGGCTCCATGATCGTCGAGGCGGTTCTGGTGATGCCGATGATGGCCTGGGCCGCCTTTGCGCTGTTCGTCTATTGGGATGCCTATGCCACCATCAACCGGGTGCAGAAGGCCACCTATACTGTTGCTGACGTGCTGTCGCGCAGCCGAACCAATATCGATTCAACCGATGCCTTCGGTGTAGAACGGCTGTTCAATTTCACCCTGCCCGGCGATACCGCTGTGCGGATGCGGCTGACCAGCGCGGTTTTCAGCGACCGGAACAACCGGTTCGAAGTGCAATGGTCCTGCGCTTTGGACCCGGTGAACATGCCCGCGCTGACCACGGCCACATTGCAGCAATTCAGCGACCGCCTGCCGCTGACCGCCGATGCCGATACGCTGATGATCGTGGAAACCCAGTATGACTTTACGCCGATCTTCGATGTCGGCCTGAATGACATGACGCTGGGCCAGTTTGTGGCGACCCGGCCAAGGTTCATCCCCGCTGTCGGTTTCACCGATCCGGGCAACTGCCGCTGACCGGATCGGTGAGGCGGATCAGCTGCTGCGCACCGGATGGCGCATGGTCACCAGCTCTTCCGACATGGTGGGATGCACGGCCACCGTGCGGTCAAAATCTTCTTTGGTGGCGCCCATCTTCACGGCAATCGCCGCCAGCTGGATCATTTCACCGGCGGCCGGGCCGACGATGTGGCAGCCCAGAACCTTGCGGGTGGCGCGGCTGACCACCAGTTTCATCATCACCCGATCCTGCCGCCCAGCAAACAGGCTTTGCATCGGGCGGAAGCTGGCCACATAAACCTCGACCGGCTCCTGCAGGCGCGCGGTCTCTTCGCTCAGCCCGACGGTGCCCATTTCGGGCTGGGTGAACACCGCACTGGCCACCAGTTCGTGGTCGGCCTGGCGCGGTTTGCCACAGAACACTGTATCGGCAAAGGCATGGCCTTCGCGGATCGCCACCGGGGTCAGGTTGATGCGGTCCGTCACATCACCCACAGCATAGATCGAGGGCACGGCGGTCTGGCTCCAGCCATCGACGCGGATTTCGCCGTTGCGGCCCAGCGGCACCCCCAGTGCCTCCAGCCCCAGACCGGCGCTGTTGGGTTTGCGGCCCGTGGCATACATCACCAGATCGAACTCTTCCGATGCGCCGCTTTCGGTCGTGGCCAGGATGCCGGTTGCGGTTTTTTCCAGCCGGGCGACATCGGTGTTGCAGCTGATGCTGATGCCAGAGGCCTGCATCCGCGCCGCCACAAGGGCGCGCGCCTCGTCATCAAAGCCGCGCAGGATATGCGCGCCGCGATAGTATTGATGCACCTTCACCCCCAGCCCGTTGAGGATGCAGGCAAATTCTGACGCGATATACCCCCCGCCCACCACCAGCGCGCGTTTCGGCAGCGCGTCCAGGTGAAAGATCTCGTTAGAGGTGATGGCCAGTTCGGCCCCCGGCAGATCGGGCACGAAGGGGCGACCGCCCGTGGCGATCAGGATGTGTTTCGCGGTGAACTGCTGACCATCCGCCAGTTGCACCGTATGGGCATCCACCAGGCTGGCGCGCTGGTCATGCACCGTGACGCCCGCATTCTGGAGCGTGTTGCGATAGGCGGCTTCCAGACGCGTCAGCTCTGCCTCCAGCTGGGTGTGGAACTGCGGCCAGTCGAAAGCCCCGCCTTCGACCTGCCAGCCATAGGCGCGGGCATCGGCGATCAGGCCGGGATATTCGCTGGCATAGACCATCAGCTTTTTCGGCACGCAGCCGCGGATCACGCAGGTGCCGCCCATGCGGTATTCTTCGGCCAGCGCCACGCGGGCCTTGCCCTCGGCGCTGGCGATGCGGGCGGCCCGCACCCCGCCAGAGCCACCGCCAATCACGAACAGATCATAGTCAAAGGCCATGTCACGCATCCGGATCAGCAAAGATATTGTCGGTCGGCGCGAATTCGACCCGGTCTTCGCGGGCGGAACCATCGTTGATGTCGCGCAGCTGCACCCGGCCGTCGCCATGGCCGATCACCACCACATCGCAGATGTCGATGAACAGGCCGTTTTCCACCACACCCGGGATCTGGTTCAGCACCAGCGCCAGCTGGCGCGGGTTGCCGATGCGTTTCAGATGCAGGTCGATGATGTAATTCGCCTCATCCGTCACCAGCGGCTTGTCGCCGTTCATCCGCAGCGTGGCTTCGCGGTTCAGCACATCCAGGCTGACGAGGGTTTCTTCGATCAGGGCCTTGGTGGTCTGCCAGCCGAAGGGGATCACCTCGACCGGCAGGGGAAAGGCGCCCAGCTGTGCCACTTCTTTCGCGGCATCGGCGATCACGATCATGCGGTCAGATGCGGTGGCCACGATCTTTTCCTGCAACAGCGCCGCGCCGCCGCCCTTGATGAGGTTCAGCTGCGGGTCGATCTCATCGGCGCCATCAATCGTCAGATCCAGCCATTTCGCCTCGTCCAGCGATACGACCTGAATCCCCAGACTGCGCGCCAGTTCGGCAGTGCGGGTCGAGGTCGGCACGCCGACCACCTTCAGCCCTTCATTCTGCACCCGCTCGGCCAGGCAGCGCACCATCCAGGCGGCTGTCGATCCGGTGCCAAGGCCCAGCTTCATGCCGGATTCGACATAGGCAACAGCCCGTTTGGCGGCCACGAACTTGGCCTTGTCGATAGGAGAAAGTTCTGCAGGCATGAAGCGGCTCCTCAAGCGCGTTGGTCCGCTTGGCTTATAGGCCGGTTAGGCCCCGGGGGCGAGAGGTTGCGCTGCCCAGGATCAGCTTTTCCCGGCCAAGGCGGCCACGCCTGCCCGCAATTCCGGCAATGATACCGCGCCATCCCCATCGGCATCGAAGACCAGCACCGCCTGCAACCCTTCGGCTGCGCGCGGGGTCAGCCGGTCCAGCGCCACAAGATCGGCCGCCTGCCGCAGTTCGGCGGCATCGGCGCGGCCATCGCCATCGGCATCCGCCGCTGTGAACGACAGAAGAAACCCGCCGCGCCCGCGGGCTGACAGCACCTGCATCAGGCGATCCGCCTCGGCCATGGTCACCGCACCGTCATTGTCCAGATCGGCCGCCAGCAACCCGCGCAAGGCATCGGCCCGGGTATAGGCACGTTCCACCGCAACATGGGTGGCGATACCTTCGGCCGTCAGCCCCGCGGGCCCCCCGAATCCGGCGACAAGGCGCGTCATCTGTTCCACATACTCCTGCGGCGCCCGCAGGATGCGTTTCTTCACCGCTTCGGGCAGCGCCTCTGGCCCGGCAAAGGCGATCAGGGGCCAGATCAGGCCCAGCAGGAAACCAATCACAGCTTTCATCGCATCCCCCTTCATCCCGCCATCTGGCAGCGATTCGGGTTAATGTCCGGTTACCAACAGCGCAAATCGTCGCGCGCCGGTCGCAATTGCGCCCCCTAGCCTGCAATTTGCGGGCATAGTGGGGCGAAATCACAGGCAGCGCACCCATGTTTCTTTCCGTCTTCGATATGTTCAAGGTGGGCATCGGCCCGTCTTCCTCGCACACCATGGGCCCCATGGTGGCAGCGGCCCGTTTTCTGGCCACGCTGAAGGCCAGCCCGTTTCATGCCCATGGCCTGCGGGCCTCGCTGCATGGCAGCCTTGCCTTTACCGGGGTCGGCCATGCGACGGATCGTGCCACCATCCTGGGCCTGGCGGGCTTCGAACCCGCCAGCTACGATCATGACAAGGCCGAGGCCGCGCTGGCACAGATCCATGCCACGCGGCAGATCACGCCGCCGGGCTTTGGCGCGCTGGCCTTTGATCCGAAGACCGACATGATCTTCGATTACGGCCCGGCGCTGCCCGGTCATGCCAATGGCATGATCCTGCGCGCCACCGATACCGAGGGCGATGTGATCCTGGAGGAAACCTATTATTCCATCGGCGGCGGCTTTGTGCTGACAGCGGGAGAGCTGGCAGCGGGGGCGGCATCGGCAGGCGGAAGCCCGATCCCCTATCCGTTCGAAACCGCGGCTCAGATGCTGGAAATGGCTGGGAAATCCGGGCTTTCCATCGCGAAGATGAAGCTGGAGAACGAGCTGGTCTTCCGCAGCAAGGCCGAGGTGGATCGCGGCATCGCCCGGCTGTGGGAGGTGATGAACAATTGCATCGACCGTGGCATCGCGGGGGAAGGCATCCTGCCCGGCGGGCTGAAGGTGCGGCGGCGCGCCAAGGGCATATATGATGCGCTGATCGCGGAACGCGGGCTGAACATGGTGGCACCCCATACGATCAACGACTGGATGTCGCTGTACGCCATGGCAGTGAACGAGGAAAACGCGGCCGGTGGGCAGGTTGTGACGGCGCCGACCAATGGTGCGGCGGGCGTGTTGCCTGCGGTGCTGCGCTATTACCTCGACCATGTACCGGGGGCGAGCACCTCGCGCATCGGAGAGTTTCTGCTGACCGCCTCGGCCATCGGCGGCTTGTGCAAGCACAATGCCAGCATTTCGGGTGCCGAATGTGGCTGTCAGGCCGAGGTGGGATCGGCGGCGGCCATGGCGGCGGCGGGGCTGTGCGCCGTGCTGGGCGGCACGCCGGAACAGGTGGAAAACGCTGCGGAAATCGCGCTGGAACATCACCTTGGCATGACCTGCGACCCGGTGAAGGGGCTGGTTCAGGTGCCCTGCATCGAACGCAACGGGCTGGGCGCGATCAAGGCGGTTTCTGCCGCCAGCCTGTCGCTGCGCGGCGACGGGCAGCATCTGGTGAGCCTCGATGTCTGCATCGAGACCATGCGCCAGACCGGCCATGACATGCACGAGAAATACAAGGAAACATCACTGGGCGGGCTGGCGGTCAACGTGCCGAACTGCTGAGCGGTTTGTGGCTGCCAGCGCGAGGCGAAGGGCAGAGCGCGCAATGTGCAGGCGCCCCCTCACCCTGCCCTCTCCCCCGTGGGGAGAGGGTATGTTGCGCTGTCTGGCAATGCGGGGCGCCTTGGTCACACTGGGCAACGCGCTCCCTCTCCCCCCGGGGGAGAGGGATGGCGTGAGGGGGCACTGTCGTCGGGCGCCCGCCTCAGCGCCCCTTCCAGACCGGATCACGCTTTTCGGCAAAGGCGCGGGCGCCTTCCAGCTGATCCTCGGAGGAATAAAGCCGGTCCACCGTCGGCATCTGCCGCTTGGTGATGCGGTTCAGCGCATCCTGAAAGCGCATGGCCTCGGCCTCGCGCACCACTTCCTTGATGGCCGCGTAAACCAGCGGCGGGCCGCTTTCCAGCAGGCGGGCCAGATCCCAGGCCTTGGCCAGCAGATCGCCCGGCGCGCAGATTTCCTTCAACAGGCCCCAGCGAAAGGCCTCCTCTGCATCGAACCAGCGCCCGGTCAGCAAGAGATCCATCGCCACATGATAGGGAATACGCTTGGGCAGCTTGATGCTTGCGGCATCGGCCACCGTGCCCGACCGGATTTCCGGCAGCGCGAAAGTGGCATTGTCCGAGGCCAGGATCAGATCGCAGCTCAGCGCCAGTTCCAGCCCGCCGCCGCAGCAAATGCCGTTCACGGCAGCAATGACCGGCTTGTTCAGGTTCGGCAGTTCCTGCAAACCGCCAAAGCCGCCCACGCCATAATCACCATCCACGGCGTCGCCCGCCGCCGCCGCCTTCAGATCCCAGCCGGGGCAGAAGAACTTTCCCCCCTCCGCCCGCAGGATCGCCACGCGCATGGAATCATCATCGCGAAAGGCGCGGAAGGCCTGCCCCATGATCCGGCTGGTCACCAGATCAATGGAATTGGCCTTCGGCCTGTCCAGCGTCAGCTCAAGAACAGCACCCTCGCGCCGGGTGCGGATCGGGCCTTCGGTCAGCATTTCCATGGTCATTCCGCCCTCCTGACAAGCGCATCCACCGCCACGGCACCCTCGGCCCGCAGCATCACCGGATTGATTTCGATTTCTTCAAGGCTGGCATCCTCGGCCATCTGCCGCCCCAGCCGCAGCGCCATATCGACCAGCGCTGCCACATCGGCCCGCGCCCGCCCGCGATAGCCATCCAGCAGCGGCCAGAGCCGCAACTGCCGCAGGCCTGCGTGGATGGCCGCTGCATCCAGCGGCCAGATCAGCGTGACAGTATCGGCCAGAACCTCGGCCGTCACGCCGCCCATGCCCAGCGTCAGCGTCACGCCATAGACCGGATCGCGGCGCAGGCCCAGCAGCGCCTCGGCCACCACGCCAGTTACCATTTCTTCGGCCAGATAGCCGGTGGCGCCGGGCATTTCGGCCTGGCCTGCCAGCGTGGCCAGCCCTAGCCGCACTGCCCCGGCCTCGGTCTTGTGGGCAAAGCCCAGCCCCTTCAAAGCGAAGGGCGGCGTCAACCCGCCCACATCCAGCGCCGCCAGCCTGGGCGCCGTCACTGACCGTGGCACCACGACCCCGGCTGCGGCCAGCAGCGCCTTGCCTTCGGCCTCGTCCAGAAGCCGGGTGTCGCGGGCAGGCAGTGCCGCCAGCGGCCGCCAGCCCGGTGCAGCGGGCGCGGCCTGCGCCGCCTTCAGCGCCTGCAATGCCGTGTCCAGCCCCATCAGCGGCGCGATACCGCGCGCCATGAAAGCCTCTGCCATCGCCTCGTCGAAATTCTCGGGCAACGAGGCCACGGGAAAGGCGGGCTTGCCGGTGGCAGCCTGCGCGGCGCCGATCGCCTCCAGCGCCGGGCCATAGCTGGCGGGATCGCAGCGATCCGGGCGCGGCGGGTCGATGATATAGATCCCGGCGTCATAGGCCTGCAGCATGGTGGTAAAGACATCGGTGGTGCGCGGCCCGTCGCCCCAGATGAAGGTGTGATAATCCAACGGGTTCGCGATGGCGACAATCGGCCCCAGAATCTCGCCCAGCCGCGCCCGCGTGGCATCGGGCACCGGCGGAAAGCTGATCCCCGCAGGTGCCGCCAGATCGGCCACCAGCCCTGCCTCGCCCCCGGAACAGGACAAGGAACAGAGGCGCGGCCCGATCTGCGGGCCATGCACATGGAAGATCTTCAGCGTTTCCAGCAGGGCGGGCAGCGTATCGACCTCGGCAATGCCCGCCTGCCGCAGAAAGGCGGATGACGCCGCCCCGCCCCCGGCCAGCGACGCGGTATGCGAGGCTGCGGCCTGGCGGCTGGCCTCGGTCTTGCCGGATTTCACCGCCACGATGCCCTTGCCCGCCGCCCGTGCCGCCTCGGCCACGGCGGCAAAGGCCGGCGCATCGTCGATCCCTTCGATGTAAAGACCCAGCGCCGTCACCCGCTCATCCGCCAACAGCGCGCCCGCCAGCTCGGCCAGCCCCACCTGCGCGGCATTGCCCAGACAGGCGACATAGGCCACCGGCAGCCCGCGCGCCTGCATCGTCATGTTGATGACGATGTTCGACGACTGGCTCAGCAGCGCCACCCCGCGGTCGACCCGCCGCCCACCGTGCTGATCGGGCCAGAGCAGCGCACCATCCAGATAATTGATGACGCCATAGCAGTTCGGCCCCAGAATCGGCATGTCCCCTGCCGCCGCCACCAGCTCGGCCTGCAAGCCAGCCTCGCCTGCCTCTTCCCAACCGCTCGCAAAACAGATCGCACCGCCCGCCCCCATGGCCGCCAGATCGCGCACCACCTCGACGGTGGCAAAGCGGTTGACGCCGATGAAGGTGGCATCCGGCACGCCGGGCAGATCGGCCAGGCTGGCATAGGCGCGCAGGCCCCCCACGGTTTCCCGCTTCGGATGCACCGGCCAGACCGGCCCGGCATAGCCCATCTTGCGGCATTGCTCGATCACGTTCTCGGCCCAGCCCGCGCCCAGCACCGCGATGGATTTCGGCCGCAGCAGCCGTTCAAGATCCTTCATTCCCGCCCTTTCCGGCGCGATCGACATGGCCCAGATCGCGTTCGGGCCAGACATGATCGCGCACCATCTGTTTCAGCTGCTTCACATCGGGAAAGCCGCCGCGTTCCTTGCGATCCCAGATCAGCACGCCATCCAGCGTGATCTGGAAAATGCCCCCGGTGCCGGGGATCAGTGTCACCGCGCCAATATCCTGGCCGAAGGTCGACAGAAGTTCCTGCGCCATCCAGCCGGTGCGCAGCAGCCAATTGCACTGCGTGCAATAGGTAAAGGTGATGGCGGGGCGGCGGATTTCGGTCATGGCTAGTCCTCGGCAGATGCCCTGCCACAGCGCGGGCAGGCAACGCCGGGGGCTGTCTGCCCCCGGACCCCCGAGGATATTTGAACAACGGGAAATTGGGAAACCGCCTGCAGCATCTTCGCTCCCTGCACATCTTCCCGTTGTCAAAATATCCTCGGGGGGTGCAGGGGGGCAGACAGCCCCCCTGCTGCGCCGGGTTCAGCCACCAACGGCGCGCAGAAGTTCGCGCGAGATGATGTGGCGCTGGATTTCCGAGGTGCCTTCCCAGATCCGTTCCACCCTTGCATCGCGCCAGATGCGTTCCAGCGGAAGTTCGTCCATCAGCCCCATGCCGCCGTGGATCTGGATCGCCTCATCCGCCACCATGGCCAGCACCTCGGTCGCCTTCAGCTTGGCCATGCTCATATCGGCCTCGGTCACTGTGCCCTGATCGAATTTCCACGCGGCTTCCCAGGTCAGCAGCTCCGCCGCCTTCAGCTCCATCGCCATATCGGCCAGCTTGAAGCTGACGCCCTGAAACTTGCCGATCTGCTGGCCGAATTGCTTGCGTTCGGCCGCGTAGGAAATCGCATGGCCCAGCGCGCGGTCGGCGCGGCCGAGGCAGGTGGAGGCCACCTGCAGCCGCGTCGCCCCCAGCCAGGTATTCGCCACCTCGAACCCCTTATGCGCCTCACCCAGAACCTGCGCATCGGACAGGCGGCAATCATCGAATTCCAGCACGGAATTGGTGTAGCCGCGGTGGCTGACATTGCGATAGCCGTCGCGCACGGTGAAGCCCGGGGTGCCCTTGTCGACGAAGAAGGCGGTGATGAGCTTCTTCTTGCCGCGCGGCGTGTCTTCCTCGCCCGACGCCATGAAGACGATGGCGAAATCGGCCAGATCGGCATGGGAGATGAAATGCTTGGTGCCGTTCAGCACCCAGTCGCCGCCCTCGCGTTTCGCACTCGCCGTCATGCCGCGCAGATCGGACCCGGCGCCGGGTTCGGTCATCGCCAGGCAATCCCATTTCTCGCCGCGGATGCAGGGAAACAGGTATTGCTCGCGCTGCTCCGCTGTGCCAGCCAGCAGGATGTTCGACGGGCGCGCCACGCAGGTCCAGTGCAGGGCATAATTGGCCCGGCCCAGCTCGCGCTCATAGAGCAGCCAGCTGAGCGTATCGAGGCCCGCGCCGCCCACCTCTTCGGGCATATTGGCGGCATAAAGCCCGGCCGCCATCGCCTTTTTCTGGATCTCGCGGATCAGCTCCAGCCGCAGATGGCCGGTGCGTTCCACCTCGGCCTCATGCGGGTAAAGTTCTGCTTCCACGAAGGCGCGGGTGGTTTCGACGATCATCTTCTGTTCGTCGGTCATGCCAAAGAACATCGCCCTACCCCCTGCGCTGGCCGGTGAAACGCCCGGCGGTCTCGGGGCGCGGCAGGGCGGCATGGGCGGCGGTGATCGGCTGCAGCTTTGCCAGAACCTGCGGCGCGGCGGGGCAGGTCTTGCCCGCCTTCATATCCACATGCAGCAGCATCTGTTCGATGCTGGCCACCACTTCGGCGCCCTTCTGGATGCGGATGAAGATATGCAGCCGCTTCTCATCCGCCGCCAGCACCTGCAACGTGCCCTGCAGCCGGTCGCCCAGCTTGGCCTCGCCCAGGTGCAGGATATGGCTTTCGGCGGTGTAATAGCTGTGCCCGCCAGCCACATAATCCATGTCCGACCCGATCAGCCGCAGGAAGGCATCCGAGGTTTCCGAGGCCGCGAACAGATAGCGGCTTTCGGTCATATGGCCATTATAGTCGATCCAGCCGGGCAGCACCTGCATCTGCGCCATGACCAGCGGCGCGCCGGTGGGGGCACCTGTCGGGGCGCCATCATGGAAGGCCACTGCGCGGCGGGCGTCATGGTCACGCAGAACCTTGCCCGCGCCCCAGTTGCGATCCTTCAGCGCGCGCAGGAAACCGATCAGGTTGCTGTCGCGGATACGCTCCAGCTCGCGGATCGTATGGTGCCCCGATTGCGCGTCGGACTGGCCAGCGATCAGATCCACCAGCTCATCGTTGAACTCGGGCACATCGGTCAGCTTCGTCCAGGGCCATTGCAAGCAGGGGCCGAACTGCGCCATGAAATGCTTCATGCCGGCCTCGCCGCCCGCGACGCGATAGGTTTCAAACAAGCCCATCTGCCCCCAGCGCAGGCCAAAGCCCATGCGGATCGCCTCGTCGATTTCCTCGGTGGTGGCGATGCCATCCTTCACCAGCCACAGCGCCTCGCGCCAGACCGCCTCAAGGAAGCGATCCGCGATATGGGCGTCGATCTCCTTGCGGATATGCAGGGGGAACATGCCGATCTCGCGCAGGATTTCCTTTGCCGCTTCGATCTTTGCGGGCGGGTTCTGCGGGCTGGGCACCACTTCGGCCAGCGGCAGCAGATAGACCGGGTTGAACGGATGCGCCACGAAGATCGACCCGGGGTTGGGCGCGCGTTCCTGCAGCTCTGACGGTTTGAAGCCCGAGGTTGAGGAACCGATCAGCACATCGGGGGCCGATTGCTGGATCTGGGCAAAGACCCGGTGCTTGAGGTCGAGCCGTTCGGAGACCGATTCCTGAATGTATTCGGCGCCCTCCACCGCTTCGGTGATGGTGCCTGCAAAGCTCAGGCGGCCTTCGGCGGGCATCGGCACATCCGACAGCGCCGGAAGGGCGGCGCGGGCATTGGCCAGCACCTCGCCGATCTTGCGTTCGGCCTGCGGATCGGGGTCGAAGACCGCCACATCCCAGCCATTGAGCAAGAAGCGCGCCGCCCAGCCGCCGCCGATGACCCCGCCCCCGATGATTGCCGCTTTCCGTGCCATGTCTTCTCCATCCGGGGCGTGGCGCCCCCTCACCCTGCCCTCTCCCCCGGGGGGAGAGGGTGTGTTGTTCTGTTTGGCCAGTGGATCAACCTGCACACCCCATGCAACGCGCCCCCTCTCCCCTCGGGGGAGAGGGTTGGGGTGAGGGGCTCACCGCGCCAGCGGCGCCCGCTTTTCCAGCTGCAGCTTCGCCCGCACCTCGGCGGGCGTCAGCACCCGCGCGCCCAGATTGGAAATGACGGAAACCGCCCGCTCCACCAGCTGCGCATTGGTGGCCAGCACGCCCTTGTCGAGCCAGAGGTTGTCTTCCAGCCCGACCCGCACATTGCCGCCCGCCAGCACTGCGGCGGCGACATAGGGCATCTGGTGGCGGCCGATGGAAAACGCGCTCCAGTGCCAGCTGGCGGGCACGTTGTTCACCATGGCCAGGAAGGTGTTCAGATCGTCGGGCGCGCCCCACGGCACGCCCATGCACAGCTGCACCAGCACCGGGTCGGGGATCACGCCTTCGCGCACCAGTTCCTTCGCCAGCCACAGATGGCCGGTATCGAACGCCTCGATCTCGATCCGCACGCCCGAGGCCGCCATCCGCCGCGCCATGTCGCGCAGCATCCCGGGCGTGTTGACCATCACATAGTCAGCCTCGTTGAAGTTCATCGTGCCGCAATCCAGCG
>Ga0154534_1016_pt3 | contig 16923 bp, 15 predicted proteins | sample RifGroF1_FD_105677 | JGI IMG/M metagenome (GOLD analysis project Ga0154534, IMG submission 105677) | Rhodobacteraceae bacterium GWF1_65_7 | reverse complement strand
TCCAGCGTGTCATTGCCGCCCGCGCCGCGCAGCGTATCATTGCCGCCATTGCCCAGCAGACGGTCATTCCCGGTGCCGCCGTTCAGCAGATCGCGCCCGGCGCCGCCGCGCAGCACATCATTGCCCGCCAGCCCGTTCAGCACATCGTCGCCGCCCAGCCCGCCCAGCGTATCGGGGCCAACCGTGCCGGTCAGCGTGTCATTGCCCGGCGACGGATCCTGCAGATTGCGGATATTCACCGTGAAGGTCCGCGTCTGGGTGCCGCCTGCGCCGTCATCCACCTCGATCGTCACCTGATGCGAGGTGGCGGTTTCGAAATCCAGCGCGCCTGCCACAACCAGCTGATTGCCGCTGATGGCAAAGCGCCCGCCTGCATCATCGGTCAGCGTGAAGCTCAGGCTGTCGCCATCGGGATCATTGGCCGCCAGGCTGCCGATCACCGTGCCCGCCGCCGAGTTTTCGTCCACGCTGTTGCCCGTCAGCGCAAGGCCGGTGGGCAGTTCGTTCACATCGCTGACGGCAATCACGAAGGTCTGGCTGGTGGTGCCACCTGCGCCATCGCTGACCTGCACCGTCACCTGATGCGAGGCGGCGGCTTCGAAATTCAGCCCCCCCGCCACAACCAGCTGATTGCCACTGATCGCAAACCGCCCGCCTGCAGTGTCCGTCAGGGTAAAGCTCAGCGGATTGCCTTCGGGATCGCTGGCCGACAGCGTGCCCACGATGGCCCCCACCGCCGAATTTTCGGCAATGGTGCTGGAAGACAGGCTGAGGGCTTCCGGGGCTTCGTTCACATTGGTTACGGTGATGGTGAAGGTCTGGCTGCTGGTGCCGCCCGCGCCATCGCTGACCTGCACGGTCACCTGATGGCTGCCCGCCGCTTCAAAGTTCAGACCGCCCGCCACGACCAGCTGATTTCCGTTGATCGCAAACCGCCCGCCTGCACTGTCGCTCAGCGAAAAGCTCAGCGCATCATCATCGGGGTCAAGCGCCGAAAGCGTGCCAACAACCGTGCCATTGGCAGAGTTTTCGGCCACAGTCGCCGCAGACAGGGTCGGCGCGTCCGGTGCGCCGTTGATATCCAGCACATCCAGGATCAGCGCGCCGCTGCCGGTATTGCCCGGCCCGATATCGCTGACGATCTTTGTGCCCGCCGCCGTGCCATCCGTCACCCACAGCTCGGCCCCATTGGCGGTTGTGGTGGCGACGAAATACACCAGATCGCCCACGCTGGTCATCTGGCTGGGGTTCGAACCGCCGGCGCCGGGTTCCAGCTCCATCACCAGGACCGTGCCGGTTGCCGTGCCGTCAGAGACCCAGAGTTCGTTCCCCAGCGTGCCGTTATTGGCCAGGAAGACAACCTTGCCGCTATCCCCCAGCGCTGCGGTAAAGCCCGCAGAATTGAGTGTGCCACTTGAAGCGCCGTTGAAGTTGATCACCTGCTTGGTGCCGGCCGATGTGCCATCGGTCACCCAAAGCTCGGTGCCTTCGCCGGCCGTGAAGGCATGGAAGAACAGATTGTCGCCGCTGGACACGAAAGTGCCGGCAAAAGAGCTGGCCGCGCCGGCGTTGATATCCTTGACAAGCTGTGTGCCGCCCTCGGTGCCATCTGTGCGCCAAAGCTCGGCACCATTGGCACCCGTGGATGCGTTGAAATATACGATTCCATCATGCAGCGTCAGATTGTTGGGATTGGAGCTGCCCGCGCCACTGAAAATGTCTTTCAGCAGAACGGTGCCATCCGCCGTGCCATCCGTCACCCAAAGCTCGAAGCCGTTGGTGGCATTGTTGGCCGAAAACAGCGCCACATTGCCAAAGGTCAACATGCCACCGGGCGAAGAACTGCCGGGCCCGGGATTGATGTCTTTCAGCAGCTGGGTGCCGAATTCGGTGCCATCACTGATCCAAAGCTCGCTGCCGGATGCGGTCGAGGCATTGAACAGCAGCTTGCCGTTCAGATCCGCCATCGGGATCGGAAAGGAATTGCCCGCCCCGGCCACGATATCCCGCACCATTCTCGTGCCCGCCGTGGTGCCATCGGTCACCCACAGCTCAAAGCCCGCAGCGGGCGTTGTCGCCAGAAAATAGGCCTGGTTGCCGACGGTCAGCAGCTGCTGCGGCAAAGAGCCGTTCACACCGAAATTCATATCGGCCAGAAGCTGGGTGCCCGGGCCGGTGCCATCGGTGACGAACAGTTCAGATCCCACGACGCCATTGCTTGATTCATAGATCATCTGGCCGTTCAGGATCGTGCTTGCGAAAGTGCTGAAGCTCGACGCCGCCCCGGGATTGAGGTCGGTCACGATCGAGGCGATTGTTCCGTTGGTATCTGCGCTGAACAGCTCTACCCCGAGCGTTCCATTCGTTGCGGCAAAGAGGATTCTGTGAGTCATGTTCCATGCCTTCAATTAAAGTAAGAATGTGGGAAGAATGACACAGGTTGCCCTTGGGTCAACTTTAATCGGGCCGATTCGCCGGGCCTGACCCCACCGCAAGCGGTATATCCACCGTCAGGGCCGGAACTTGCGGGCGATCCCCAGATGCGGCGATCCGGATTGGCGACGGCGGCCCCGGCAGCGGGCAGAAAAGGCCGATTTCCCGGCGCGCGCGGCTGTTTTCGGCCTGTTGATTCGGTGTTTTCGGCGCGGAATATGCCCGGATCTGGCCCGCGCAAGGCACCGGCGCATCCCTCCAACGCCCTGATCCGGGCGGCACAGGCAGACTTTTGCCCTGAAATGCACATTCCGCAGGATGTTTTGCCCGCGCCGGTATTTCACGGCACGATCCCATAGGGCGGCGCCCGGGGTAGGCCTTGGCGCAAGGGGCTTTGCACAGGCGATGCCTCTGCCCGTCACTCAATCCATCATGCTGGCAAGGCAGGAACTGGTGGGCCGTGACGGACTCGAACCGCCGACATTCTCGGTGTAAACGAGACGCTCTACCAACTGAGCTAACAGCCCCCGCGCTTCCCCTAACGGATCGGTCCGGGCTGTGCAAGCCCCGCGCAGGCGCATCTGCCGCAGCGCTTCTGATGCGCGGGCGGCAAATGTCGTCAGACCGCAACATAACCGTCGCCTTGCCGATAATAATCTGTGGCAAATGCCGCAGGGTAGCAGCCCAGACGGTGGCGAATGGAACATCTTTCTTCCGATCAGCTTGCCCGCGCCACCGCCCTTCCCCTCGGGTCCGGCGGTCCGGCGGTTTCCATCATCGTGCCCCTGCGCGACGAGGCGCCGAACATCCGCGCCCTGGTGGCGGCCATTCACGAAAGCCTGCCGGGCAGCCACAGCTATGAAATCATCCTGGTCGATGACGCCTCGCGCGATGACACCCGGCAGATCGCGCTCGCGCTTGCGGCCGAGGCGCGGCGCGGCAACCTGCCGGATCTGCGGGTGATCGCGCATGACAGGGCAGGCGGGCAATCCGCCGCCGTTCATTCCGGCGTGCGCGCGGCGCGCGGGGCGGTGATCGCCACGCTGGATGGCGACGGGCAGAACCCGCCGTCCAACCTGCCCGCGCTGATCGGCCCCTTGCTGGCACCGGGGCGCGATCCGCAACTGGCACTGGTCGCCGGGCAAAGGGTGGGGCGGCAAGATACGCTGTCAAAGCGTCTGGCCTCGCGTTTTGCCAATGCCCTGCGCGCGGCGGTGCTGCAGGATGGCACGCGCGATACCGGCTGCGGGCTGAAGGCATTTGACCGCGCGGCCTATCTGGCGCTGCCCTATTTCGATCATCAGCACCGCTTCCTTCCGGCGCTGTTTGCCCGCGATGGCTGGCAGATTGCCCATGTCGATGTGACCCATGCCCCCCGTCTTGCGGGCCGGTCGAAATACACCAACCTTCACCGCGCGCTGGTCGGGCTGACCGATCTGGCCGGCATGGCCTGGCTGATCCGCCGCCGCAAACGCGCCCGCCCTGTCGAACTTTCCCTGCCGGAGACGATATGACCCGCGAAGCGATCTGGGCCGCCCTGCATGTCACCAACTGGACCGAGTTCACCTGGGTCATGGTGGGGCTGGCCGGGCAGGTGATGTTCACCATGCGCTTTCTCGTGCAATGGCTGGCCTCGGAACGGCAGCGCCGCTCTGTCATCCCGATTGCCTTCTGGTATTTTTCGCTGGCGGGCGGGCTGGTGCTGTTCTCCTATGCGCTGTGGCGCAAGGATCCGGTGTTCATCATCGGGCAATCCACCGGGCTGGTCATCTATCTGCGCAATCTTTGGCTGATCCATGTCGAAAAGCATGAGCTGGGCCGCGCGGCCTGAGGCCCGCAGCCGGGGCGCCACCCTTGCCCTTGCGGCGCTTGTGCTGCTGACCGGCTGGCGGATCGCCTGGCTGGTGGTCGATCCGTCAGAACTTTATGTCGACGAGGCGCAATACTGGTTCTGGGGCACCGAGCTGGCCTTCGGGGCCTATTCAAAGCCGCCGCTGATCGGTTGGCTGATCCGTGCCGCGACCGAGCTGCTGGGCCAGACCACCTTTGCCGTGCGTGTGGCCGCGCCGCTGCTGCACGGGCTGACCGCCGCGCTGGTTCTGCTGCTGGCGCAGCGCTTGCTGGGCCGGGGGGCTGCGGTCTTTGCCGCCCTGTCCTATGCCAGTCTGCCCGCGGTGGCGCTGGGATCGGCGATGATTTCCACCGATACGCCGCTGCTTTTGTGCATCGCCGCCGCCCTGCTGCTGCTGCACGAGCTGGCGCGGCGCGGGCAGATCTGGCGCGCCTCGCCGGGGACGGCGGCCGCACTGGGCTGCGTCATCGGCCTCGGCTTCCTGTCGAAATATGCCATGATCTATGCGGTGGCGGGCATGTGTGCCGCGGCGATCGTGCACCGCAGCTGGCGCATCCGCCGCGCCGATCTGGCCGTGGCGGCGGTGCTGGCCCTGGCGGTGCTGGCCCCGAACCTGTGGTGGAACGCCAGCCATGATTTTGTCACCGCCCATCATCTGGCCGAAGATTCCGGCTGGCAGGGGCTGCGCCTTCACCCGATGCAGGCCCTGCGCTTCCTGCTGGAACAGTTCGCCGTCATGGGGCCGGTGCTGTTTGGCACCTGGCTGCTGGCGCTGCTGAACCCGGGGCGCGATGACGGGCCGTTGCGCGGTCTGCTGGCGGCTTCGGCGGTGATCTTGGGTATCGTCACCCTGCAGGCGCTGACAGGCCGGGCGCTGGCCAACTGGGGCGTGGGCTTCGTCGTGCCGGGCGTGATCGTGGTGGCCGCGCGGCTGGACCGGGCGCCGCTGCTGCGCGGCCTGTCGCTGGTGCTGGCGCTGGCCGTCACGCTGGCGCTGCCTGCGGTGCGGGTGCTGGGCACCGATTGGCGCCTGCCCGATGGCGCCTTGCTTCTGGAACGGTTTCAGGGCCGGGCAGCGGTATCGCACCGCGCCATCGGCTTCGCCCGCGATCACGGCGCCCCCATCCTTCTGGCTGCCGAACGCGATCTTCTGGCCGATCTGGCATGGCAGCTGCGCGCAGAGGACGGGCCGCAGGTTCTGGCTGCCCCGGCCCCGGATGGCATCCCGCGCCATCACTGGGATCTGGTCCGCCCCTGGCAACCGCAACCCGGCGCGCCAGTGGCACTGCTGGCCAAGGCCGATGCCCCGCCCGCCTGCGCCAACGGGCTTGCCCCCCTGCACAGCGAAAGCTGGACAGCCGGGCCGGGCTTTGCCGAAGGCCGCCGCTTCACACTCAGCCTGCTGCCGCCCGGCTGCCTGACCTCCGGTGAGGAAAAATGACAGATCCGCTGTTCACCCGCCTGCATATCGCCGCGCTGACGGCGAGCCTGTGCGTCGTCGTGGTTTTCTCGGCCTTTCCGGGGCTGGATCTGGCGGTGTCGCAGGTCTTTGCCGCACCGGGCGGCGGGTTTCGGGCGGCAGCGGTGCCTGCCATCGGGCTGCTGAATGCGGTGATCCGCCGGATGCTGGAACTGCTGGCCTTCGCCGCCGTGCTGCTGACGCTGCTGGCGGTGGTTCTGCGCTGGCGCCCGGCATCGGGTCTGGCCAACTGGGCCTTCCTGTCGCTGGTGCTGGTGGCCGGGCCGGGCCTGATCGTGAACCTGCTGCTGAAGGAATATTCGGGCCGCGCCCGCCCCGCCAATGTGCTGGAATTCGGGGGGCCGCATCCCTTCACGCCGATGCTGCGCGTGGCGGAGAATTGCAGCGGCAACTGCTCCTTCAGCTCGGGGGAAACGGCGCTGTCTTCCGCCCTGGTCTTTGCGCTTCTGGTGCTGTTCTGGCCGCAGATGGGGCGGCTGGGGCGCGGGGTGGCGCTGGCCATCGGGCTTGGCCTGATCGGGCTGACCCTGGGCCTGCGGGTGGCGCTGGGGCGGCATTTCGCCAGCGACGTGCTGTTTTCCGTCGCGGTTTCGGCCTTTGTCTGCCTCGGGCTGTACCGGCTGACGGGGCTGGCCACCGCGCGGGCCCGCTTCACCCCGGCAGCGCTGCGGGCCGATGGCCTGACCCTTGTGCAGATGCTGAGCGAACGGGCAGCCGCCCTGCTGCGCCGCCCATTGCCGACATGGTGGCCCCTGCCGCGATAGCCGCAGACTATCGCGCGATAGGGCTTTCAGATCATTGAAGAAATCCGCCCCGGCAGAATCAGCCGCCCAATCGCCGCCCGTCGCAAATGGGGTGCCGAGGTCGGAAATCGACGAAGCCTTGCCGGAACGGCGATTGCCATGGGCCACCGGCAGGGTCTAGCAGGGATGCAACACAAGACTGCCCCCTCCTCATGCCAGCCAAGACCGGATCCCGCTCATGAATGCTTATGTCCTGACCGTGCAATGCACATCCCGCCGTGGCATCGTTGCCGCGATTTCCACCTATCTGGCAGAGAGCGGCTGCAACATCACCGATTCCGCGCAGTTCGATGATGATCTGACCGGCAAGTTCTTTGCCCGCATCTCGTTCCGCGCCGAAACCGGCACCTCGCTGCCCGCCCTGCGCGAAGGCTTTGCCACGGTCGCCACCCCCTTTGGCATGGATTGGGCGATCCATGACGGCGCGCACCGCATGAAGGTGCTGCTGATGGTGTCGAACTTCGGGCACTGCCTGAACGACCTGCTGTATCGCTGGAAAATCGGGGCTCTGCCGGTCGATATCGTCGGTGTGGTGTCGAACCACATGACCTATCAGAAGGTTGTGGTGAACCACGATCTGCCCTTCCACCACATCAAGGTGACCAAGGAAAACAAACCCGAGGCCGAGGCCCGGCTTCTGGCCCTGGTCGAAGACAGCGGTGCCGAACTCGTGGTTCTGGCGCGCTACATGCAGGTGCTGTCGGATGCCTTCTGCGAAAAGATGTCGGGGCGGATCATCAACATCCACCATTCCTTCCTGCCGTCGTTCAAGGGCGCCAACCCCTACAAACAGGCCTATGAGCGGGGCGTGAAGCTGATCGGTGCCACGGCGCATTATGTGACGGCCGATCTGGACGAAGGCCCGATCATCGAACAGGACACCGTGCGCATCACCCATGCGCAAAGCCCGGATGATTACGTATCGCTGGGCCGCGATGTCGAGGCACAGGTTCTGGCCCGCGCGATCCATGCCCATATCCATCACCGCTCCTTCCAGAACGGCAACAAGACCGTGGTGTTCCCGGCCTCGCCCGGTTCTTACGCCTCGGAACGCATGGGCTGATCCGGCACTTGCCAGACAGAAACGGGGCGGCGATCCGGGGGATTGCCGCCCTTTTTCATGCATCCCCTGTTCATGCAGCGCCCCATTCGTACAGCGCTTGCGCGACGGAACCCGCCCGCCTGCTCGTATGATCCACAGCCCTGATGGGCTGTGGCACCGGATGGCCGGTTGCCGCCCGCTTCCAAAGGTTCCGCCATGCAAAGCCTGCTGCTCCGCTATGCCACGCCCTTCATCACCGGGCTGTTCCTTGTCTCGCTCATCTCGGGTCTCGCGCTGTTCTTCCATATCGGCCCCTCCGGGTTTCACGGGATGCACGAAATCCTCAGCCTGGCGCTGATCCTGCCGTTCGCGCTGCATCTGTGGAAGAACTGGCGCCCGATGACGGCTTATTTCACCCGCGCCCCGATGGCCGTGGCCCTTGGTGTTTCGGCGCTGGCGGGCGCGGCCTTCCTGCTGCCTGCCGGGGGCGAAGATCGGGCGGGGGGCCCGCCGCAATTTGCCGTGGCGCAGATGCTGCTGCAGGCCTCTCCCTCTGTGGCGGCGCCCGCGCTTGGCCTGACCGGGGCCGAACTTGAGGCGCGGCTGACCGCTGCGGGCTTTGTCACCACCGGCGCGCCCAGCCTGCACGAAATCGCCACCGCCGCAGGCCGCAGCGATGCAGCACTTCTGGCTGCGCTGGCCCGAAACCCCTGATCTTTCCGGCTCCGGCAGGTCTTGCAGCACGGGCCGGAACCGCCCCATAACACATGGCCCGCCAGGACCGCGCGCCCGCGCCCCCAGCCAAGGGTTTTCGTACCTGCCCCTGCCACGCAGCCGGGCCGGTTTCGCCCGCTGAGAGGACCGTTCATGAAAGATTTCCCGCCCGCCCCCACCATCACCCGGCTGCGCCACGAATTGCGCCGCCGCAACCTGACCGTGAAAACTGTCGAGGCCCTGACCCCCGCGATGATCCGCATCACCCTGACGGGCGAGGATCTGGCAGGCTTTCTCAGCGCCGCCCCGGATGACCATATCAAGATCTTCGTCCCCGGCCCGGGCGATACGCCCGAAATGCGCGATTACACCCCGCGCCGCTTTGATGCCGAACGGCAAGAGCTGGTGGTGGATTTCGCGGTGCATGACGCCGGGCCTGCCACGCTTTGGGCCTTGCAGGCCAAACCCGGCGATGCGCTGGCCATCGGCGGGCCGCGCGGATCGCAGGTGATCGAGGGCCAGATTGACCGCTGGCTGCTGATCGGCGATGAAACCGCGCTGCCGGCCATTGGCCGCCGCATCGAAGAGGCCGCGCCCGGCACGGTGATCGCGGCGCTGGTGGCCATCCCCGATTCCGCCGACCGGCAGGTGTTCGATACCGCCGCCGATCTGACGCTGTGCTGGGTGCTGCGCCCCGCCGCCGCCGCCACCGATCCCGCCCCGCTGCTGGACCGGCTGGCCGAAACCGACATCCCGCCCGGCACCTTTGTCTGGATCGCGGCCGAGGCCAGGGTGGCCCGCGCCCTGCGCAACCATCTGCTGGCGGATCGCGGCCATCCGCCTGGCTGGCTCAAGGCCTCGGGCTATTGGGTGGCGGGCGAGGCCGATCAGGTGGTGCATTTCGACTGACCGCCTTGCGCCCGGCGCCGGGCTGGCTTTCTATGGCCGCGATGGGGCAAGGATGGGGGCCAGAATGGCACAGGGCAGGATCGCCGTGATGGGCGCAGGCGCGGTGGGGTGCTTTTACGGCGCGCGGCTGGCGCAGGCGGGCGCAGATGTGGTGCTGATCGGCCGCCCCGCACTGGTGGATGCTGTCGCCGCAGAGGGGCTGCGGCTTGACATGGGTGGCGAGACGATCCGCCTGCCGGTTGCCGCCAGCGCCGATCCTGCGGCGGTGGCCGGGGCCGATCTGGTGCTGTTCTGCGTGAAATCCGGCGATACCGAAGCGGCGGGGCGGCAGATCGCGCCGTATCTGGCGCCCGGTGCCCAGGTGCTTTCGCTGCAGAACGGTGTCGGCAATGCCGAACGTCTGGCGGCGGTGATCGGCCAGCTGGTGCTGCCCACGGTGGTTTATGTCGCGGCGCAGATGGGCGGCCCGGGGCATGTGATCCACCGGGGCCGGGGCGATCTGGTGATCGGCGAAGGGCCGGGCGCCGCAGAGGTGGCCGCCCGGCTGCGTGCGGCCGGCATCAAGGCCGAGGTTTCAGGCCAGACCCTTGCCGCGCAATGGGAAAAGCTGGTCATCAACTGTGCGCTGAACGCGATTTCTGCGGTGACAGCCGCCCCCTATGGCCGGATCGTCGCGCAACCCGGCGCGCTGGATCTGATGCAGGGCGTGGTGGCCGAATGTGCGGCGGTGGCCGCAGCCTCTGGCGTGGCGCTGCCGGATGGCATCTGGGATCAGGTGCTGCGCATTGCGGATGCGATGCCGACACAGATTTCATCCACCGCGCAGGACATGCAGCGCGGCCGCGCCACCGAGATCGACTTTCTCAATGGCGAGATCCTGCGGCGCGGCCAGGCGCTTGGCCTGCCCACCCCGCTGAATGCCGCGCTGACCGTGCTGGTGAAACTGGCCGAACAGCGCTGACCGGCCTTACGCCTGCGCCGTGCTGCGCCCCGTGATCCAGCGGCGGCGCAGAAAGGCCAGCACGAACAGCGCGGTTTGCACCAGAATGATGGTCGGCGCCGGCGCGCTGTCCAGCCAGAAGCTGGCATAGGTGCCCGACAGCATCGCCAGCAGGCTGGCACCGCAGGCCACGATCATCATCCGGCCAAAGCTGCGCACCGTCAGAAAGGCAATCGCCCCCGGCCCGATCAGCAGCCCCACCGCCAGCACCAGCCCGGTCGCCGTCAGCGTCGCCACGATGGCCAGCGAAATGGCCGTCAGCAGCCCGTAATGCAGCCAGCCCACCGGCAGCCCCGATACCCGCGCCTGTGCGGGATCAAAGCTCCACAGCATCAGATCCTTCCAGCGCAGCGCCAGCCCCGCCGTCACCACCAGCGCGATGATGCCCGCTGTCCACAGATCGGCGGCCCCCACGCCCAGCATGTTGCCGAACAGGATATGATCCAGATGGGCATCGCTTTCGATGGCGGTGTACAGAACCAGCCCCAGCCCGAACATGCCGGAAAACACCACACCCATCACGGTATCCTGTTTCACCCGGCTGTTGCCGGCCAGAAATCCGGTGGCCACTGCCGCCGTCATCCCGGCGGCAAAGGCCCCCAGGATCAGCGGCAGCCCGGTGACATAGGCCAGAACGATGCCCGGCAGCACCGCATGGCTGATGGCATCGCCCATCAGCGCCCAACCCTTCAGCACCAGAAAACACGACAGCAGCGCCGTGGGAATGGCGATGATGATGCAGATCAGGAAGGCATTCTGCATGAAGGGAAATTGCAGCGGCAGCAGCAGTTCGGCCATCATGGCTGCGCCTCCGTTTCGCGCAGGGCTTCGGCGGCGCGCAGGCGGGCGGCGCGCAGCCCGTGCTTGGGGGCGAACAGGAAGGCGGTCAGGAACAGCAGGGTCTGCAACACCACGATCACCCCGCCGGTGGCACCGTTCAGGAAATAGCTGATATAGGCGCCGAAGAAACTGGTGCCCATGCCGATCGCCACCGAGACCGCGATCAGCCGCGAAAAGCGGTCGCACAGCAGATAGGCGGTGGCGCCCGGCGTCACCACCATGGCCACCACCAGAAACGCCCCCACCGTCTGCATCGCCGCCACGACAGAGGCTGACAGCAGCGTGAAGAACAGCACTTTCAGCAGCCCGGGTTTCAGGCCGATGGATCTTGCATGGCCTTCGTCGAAGAACACCGCCATCAGATCACGCCATTTGGCCAGCAGAACCAGCATCGACACCGCCCCGATGATCGCCAGCTGCAGCGTATCTTCGGGCGTGATGGCCAGGATATTGCCCATGGTGATGGTCTGCACCGAAACCGACATCGGATTGACCGAAACCATGAACAGCCCCAGCCCGAAAAATCCGGTGAAGATCAGCCCGATCACCACATCGGCCTTCAGCCCCGAACGGTCTGACAGGAACAGCATCGCCGCCGCCGCCAGCCCGCCAGAGATGAAGGCCCCCAGCGCGAAGGGCAGCCCCAGGATATAGGCCCCCGCCACCCCCGGCACCACAGAATGTGACAGGGCATCGCCGATCAGCGACCAGCCTTTCAGCATCAGATAGGACGACAGAAAGCCGCAGACGCCCCCCACCAGCGCCGAAACCCACATGGCATTGACCATGTAGCCATAGCCGAACGGCTCCAGCAGCATCATTCGCGGCCCTCCCGCCGCCGGGTGCGTTCGCCATATTGCACCAGCGGGCGTTCGTCATCGGTCAGGATCGACAGCTCGCGCGGATCGTCATCATCATGCAGCGCGCCGCCGGCCAGGGTGAAACGGCGCAGCACGCCGCCAAAGGCCTGTTCCAGATTGGCATGGGTAAAGGTGGTATCGGTCGGGCCATGGGCCAGCACCGTGCCCTTCACCAGCACCACCCGATCACAATATTCCGGCACCGACCCGAGGTTGTGGGTCGAAACCAGCATCACCCGGCCTTCGGCGCGCAATTCGCGCAGCAGGGTGATGATCTGTTCCTCGGTCTGCACATCGACGCCGGTAAAGGGTTCATCCAGAAGGATAACCTGCCCGTCCTGCGCCAGCGCCCGGGCCAGGAAGACCCGCTTTTTCTGCCCGCCCGACAATTCGCCGATCTGGCGGTGGCGGTAATCTTGCATGTTCACGCGGGCCAGCGCCTGATCCACCGCCGCATGATCGGCGGCCGAGGGGCGGCGCAGAAAGCCCATATGGCCATAGCGGCCCAGCATCACCACATCCTCGACCAGGATGGGGAAAGACCAGTCCACCTCTTCGGCCTGCGGCACATAGGCCACCAGATTGCGCCGCAGGGCCTCTTTCACCGTCATCCCCAGCAGGCGGATCTCGCCGCGCGCCACGGGCACAAAACCCATGATCGCCTTGAAAAGCGTGGATTTTCCGGCGCCGTTCACCCCCACCAATGCGGTGACGGTGCCGCGCGGAATGGCAAAGCTGGCATCGCGCAGCGCCGTCATGCCGTTGCGATAGGTGACGGTAACATGCCGCGCCTGAATCCCGTCATCCTCTGCCGGGTGTTCTGCATCGTTCGACCGAAGAAACATGGCTCTCTTTCAGCAAAAGGGCCGACGCATCGGCGCCGGCCCATAGGGAACTGTCAGTTGCTGCCGCCGGTCAGGCCGTCGACAATGGTTTCAGACGTGACCTTCAGCAGGTCCAGATAGCTGGGCACCGGGCCATCTTCGGCGGAAAGGCTGTCGACATACAGCACACCGCCGAACTGCGCCCCGGTTTCGCGCGCCACCTGTTCGGCAGGGGCGCTGGAAACCGTGCTTTCGCAGAAGACGACCGGGATCTTGTTTTCCGTCACCCCGTCGATCACGGCGCGCACCTGTTGCGGCGTGCCGGTCTGATCGGCGTTGATCGGCCAGAGATACAGCTCCTTCAGCCCGAAATCCCGCGCCAGATAGCTGAAGGCGCCTTCGCAGGTCACCAGCCAGCGTTCGCTTTCGGGCAGATCGGCCATGCGGGCGCGCAAAGGCTCGATCGTGGCGCGCAGCTGATCCTTGTAGGCCGCCGCATTGGTGGCATAGGTGGCGGCATTGGCCGGATCCTGCGCCGCAAAGGCCTTTTCGATATTGTCGATGTAGATCAGGGCGTTATCCAGGCTCATCCAGGCATGAGGATTGGGTTTTCCCTCATACGAGCCTTCGGCGATGGAGATCGGCGCAATGCCTTCGCTGAGCGTGGCGGCAGGCACATCGCCCAGATTGGTCAGAAACTGCTGAAACCACAGTTCCAGGTTCAGCCCGTTCCACAACACCAGATCGGCATCGCTGACATTGACGATATCGCGGGGCGTGGGTTCATAACCGTGGATTTCGGCGCCGGGTTTGGTGATCGAAACCACCTCGGCGGCATCGCCCGCCACCTGCCGCGCCATATCGGCCAGAACGGTGAAGCTGGTCACCACTTTCATCTTGTCATCGGCCTGTGCCGGTCCTGCCAGAGTGGCGAGGGCGCAGGTTCCTGCCAGAAGCATCAGCCTTGGGGTCATTCTGCCTGTCCTGTTCGAGATCCGCTGGTGAAATGAAAATGATAATCATTCGCAATCGTCAAGCGGGAAGTTCATCTGCTGTCGATTTCGTGTGCCAGAGGCCGGAAAAGAAGGGGTATTTAACAGTTTCTTAAGATTTCGGTGGCGGCGCGGGCAGAAGCGGCCCTGGCCCAGCCCTTGCAGCGGGGCCGCCTGTGTCCCGCAGCCGGGCCGCGGGCGTCTGGCATCCGTCCCGACAGGGCGCCCGCCCGCAGAAGGCGGCATCGGCGGCGGATCAGCCGCAAAGATCGGTCAGCGACAGCAGGCCACCGCCATGGATGTCATCCGCACCGGCGGCGCCGATGTCGCGCAGCTGCGACAGCAGCCGCTGTTCCACCGCTTCCACCGGCGCCGCCGGATCGCGCGACAGATAAAGGGCCAGCGCGGCGGTTGCGAAGGGCGTGGCGAAAGAGGTGCCGGATTTGGCAGCCGCCCCCCGCACCGAGGTGGCCGCCAGCAGATTGACGCCCGGCGCCGCGGCATCCAGATGCGGGCCGCGCTGCGCCTGACGATAGGGCCTGCCGCGCTGATCCACCGCCGTGATCGCCAGAACCCCGGCATAGGCCGCCGGATAGGCCGGGGCGGCCTCTGGCCCGCCATTTCCGGCTGCGGCGACAAAGATCATGCCACGCTCTGCCCGCAGGCGCGCAAGGGCGGATTCCAGCAGGGTATTGGCCGGGCCTGCCAGCGACAGGTTGACGATCCGCACACCGCGCGCCGCCAGGGCATCCAGCCCGCGCAGCAGCGCCACCACATCGGCGCGTTCATCCTGGCCTGCGCTGGAAAACACATCCACCGCAAGGATCTGCGCTTCGGGGATCAGGCCGGGCACGCGCGAGCCGGGATTGCCCGCCAGCAAGGACACGACCGCAGTGCCATGCACAGCGGCCGAGGGTGATCGGGTGTCCAGCACATCGGGCAGCACTTCGACCCGGGCGCCCTGCAGGATATCATGGGCCAGATTGACCCCGGTATCCATCACGCCGACCGGCACGGTCACGCGACAATCGGGGCGCAGATCGCGGTTTTCGGGCCAGCCGATCATCTGCCAGGCACCGCAGTTTTCATGGCTGCAGGCCGGGGCGGCCGGGGTTGGCACGGCGGCGGCCAGAACCTGCGACTGGCCTGCGCGGTAGAAGTGGTTCAGATCGGCCTCTGCCCCGCTGGGCAGCAGCCTGACCCTGTCGCGCGCCGATTCCAGCGCGGTGCCGGGCGGCGCCGCCAGCCGGATCAGTGCGCCACTGGCCGAGGGCAGCGGCTGCGCATCCAGCACGGTATAGCCTTCGTCCAGCAGTTGCAGAAGATCCTCTGCCGTCATGTCGCGCACCACGATTTCAGGCGCGAATTGCGGCAGGGGCTGCGGGCGCGGTGCCGGGATCACCGCAGGCGGGGCGACCCGGTTGGGCCGGTCTGCGCGGGGGCGGCGCCGGTCGTCATCATCGTCGTCGCGGTCCCGGCTGTTGTCGTCATCCCGGTCATCCCGGTCGTCGCTATCGTCGCTGTCGTCATCACCATCGTCGTCGTCGTCATCATCCGCCAGGGCCATGGCGGATGGGCCGAACAGGGGATCCAGCGCCGGAAAGGCCGATGCGAGAAGGGCCGAAAGAAGTAATATGCCCGTAAGCCGATGCAGAAGGTTCATGATGCCGCCGCCCTTTCATGTTGCCTTTTACAACGGCCGGGGCCGCCGCCTATTCCATGGCGCGAGTCATTCCGGCTGAAACAGGATATAGCTGCTGATCCGGGCTGGGCCAGCGCCGATGTTACAGGGCGGCAAGCGGTTGCAGGATCAGGCCGCTTTCGGTTTCGGCGCGCCAGCAGGTAACGCCGAAGACCTGTGCCATCAGATCGGCGGTCAGCACCGCGCCCGGGGGGCCATCGGCGGCGATGCGGCCTGCGTCGATCACCACCAGCCGCGTGCAGTGCCGGGCCGCCAGCCCCAGATCATGGAGCGAGGCCAGCACGCTGCGCCCTTCGGCGGCCAGGCTGTGGAAGACCTGCATACTGCGGATCTGCTGTGCCGGGTCCAGCCCGGCGATGGGTTCATCGGCCATCAGCAGCGGCGTATCCTGTGCCAGTGCCCGGGCGATCAGGGCGCGGGCCTGTTCGCCGCCCGACAGTTCGGTGGCGCGGCGGTGGCGGTAGCCTTGCAGGCCCATGCGGGCGAGCGCGGCATCCACGAGGGCCGGATCGCCCGTGCCGCCCCGGGCCAGCTGACCCAGCGAGACGAGGTGCTGCACCGTGACCGGCCAGGCGATTTCGCGCGATTGCGGCAGCCAGGCGGCCTGTGCCGCCCGCCGCGCCGGGGGCAGGGCGGCCAGCGAGCTGTGGCCTTCGGCGGGGATCAGGCCGAGGGCGGCGCGCATCAGCGTGGTCTTGCCTGCGCCATTGGGGCCGATCAGCCCGACGAATTCGCCCGCGCCGATGGTCAGCGAGATCTGCTGCAAGACGCAGCGCCCGTCGCGGCGCAGGGTCAGCTGGTCCAGGGTCAGCGCTGCGGTCATGCCTGCCCCCGGTTGCGCCAGATCAGATGCAGGAAGATCGGCGCGCCGACCAGCGCCATCAGCACGCCCAGCTTCAGGTCGCGCCCGGGCAGTACCAGCCGCACCGCGATATCGGCGGCCAGCACCAGCGCCGCCCCGCCAAGCGCCGAGGCCGGCAGCAGCCGGGCTGGCCGGGCGCCGACCAGCGGGCGCAGCACATGCGGCACCACCAGCCCCACAAAGCCGATGGCCCCGGCCACGGCCGTTACCGCGCCGACCGAGGCGGCGACGCCGCCCACCAGCATCAGCCGCAGCCGCCGCAGATCGACGCCCATCGAGGCGGCGGCATCTTCGCCCAGCGTCAGCGCCTCCAGCCCGCGGCCCAGCCGCGACAGGGCCAGCCAGCCAAGCGCCATCACCGGCAGCGCCATCCAGACATGGGTGAAGGACCGATCCGCCAGCGAGCCCATCATCCAGAACACGATTTCATTGGCGGCAAAGGGGTTGGGCGACAGGTTCAACACCAGCGAGGTGAGCGCCGAGGCCAGCGCCGACAGGGCGATACCTGCGAGGATCAGCACCAGCGCGCCGCCCTGCGGCCCGGCCAGAAACAGGATCAGCCCGACGCCGATGCCCGCCCCGGCCAGGGCCGATACCGGCAGGGCCAGTA
>Ga0154534_1015_pt1 | contig 17010 bp, 21 predicted proteins | sample RifGroF1_FD_105677 | JGI IMG/M metagenome (GOLD analysis project Ga0154534, IMG submission 105677) | Rhodobacteraceae bacterium GWF1_65_7 | reverse complement strand
GCTGCTGATGGTCGCCCCCCATGCGATGGACGGGTTCCTGACCTTCACCGCCCGCTTCCCCACGGCGCAGGTGATCTACCGCTCCGACGATCATGATTGGCCGCGCGATCCTGGCGTCGCCTATGAATACGGCTGGAACCACACCACCCTGCGGGCGCTGAAGGTCGATCCCACCATCACCTATCTGCAGGTGCGCTATGCGGGCGAGGATTTTCTCGACCGGATCGAGGCGATCCGCGCCCATTTCGGCCCCGAACTGATGCAGCATCTGGAGGTGATGCGCGAAGGGGGCCGGGTGATCTATGCGGGCCTGACCTTGGTGCGCTTTACCACCGAGGCCCGGCTGGAAGAGATCGTGCGCATCCACGAAGACATGGGCGCGATGATCTTCAACCCGCACCGCTACACGCTGGAAGAAGGCGGGCGGCAATCGGCGGATGCACGGCAACTGGCCTTCAAGCGCGAGGCCGATCCTCAGGGCCTGCTGAACCCCGGCAAGATGATCAGCTGGGATATGGCCGACTGGCGCTATGACCGGATCTATCATTATGCGGGCATGAAGGCGGCGGAATGATGCGTGCCCTTGTCCTTTTCGCACATCCCTGCGCCGAAAGCTTCTCTGCCGCCCTGCACGCCTGCGTGGTGGACACCCTGCACAGGCGCGGCTGGCAGGTCGATGACTGCGACCTTTACGCCGAAGGTTTCGCCCCGGTGCTGACCGCCGAGGAGCGCCGCGGCTATCACACCCTCCCCGACAATACCGCCCCGGTGGCCGATCATGTGGCGCGGCTGCGCGCCGCACAGGCGCTGGTGCTGGTCTGCCCGATCTGGAACTATGGCTTTCCCGCGATCCTCAAGGGCTATCTCGACCGGGTGTTCCTGCCCGGCGTGTCCTTCCGGCTGGAACAGGGCGTGGTGAAACCCGCGCTGACCCATATCCGCAAGCTGGCGGCCGTCACCACCTATGGCGGGTCGCGGTTCAAGACATTTCTGGCGGGCGATCCGCCACGCCATGTGGTGCGCCGCGCGCTCTGGGGCGTCACCCGGCCGGAAAAGCTGCGCTATCTGGCGCTGCACGATATGAACCGGGCCACGCAGGCGCAGCGCAGCGCCTTTCTGGCTCGGGTCACAACCGAGATGGAAAGGCTCTGACATGCGCGCGCTTGTCGTCTATTGCCACCCCGACCCGGCCAGCTTCACCGCCGCCATCCGCGATCTGGTGCTGGAAAAGCTGGCGCAGGCCGGAGCCGAGGTGCGGCTGCTGGATCTTTACGCCCGCGGCTTCGCCCCCGCGCTGACCCAGCCGGAATGGCAGGGCTATCTGGCCAGCCCCGACAATACCGCCCCCGTGGCCGAGGATGTGGCGGCGCTGCGCTGGTGCGATACGCTGATCTTCGTCTATCCGACCTGGTGGTATGGCCTGCCCGCCATGCTGAAAGGCTGGCTGGACCGGGTGCTGCTGCCCGATGTGGCCTTTCTGATGCCCGATGGCGCCAACCGCACCATCCGCCCCGGCCTGCACCACATCACGCGGCTGGGCGTCTTCACCACCGGCGGCGCCTCGCGGCTCCTGACGTTCTTCATCGGCGCGCCGGGCAAGCGCACGCTGCTGCGCGGCGTGGGCCTGCTGTGCCATCCGCGCAAGAAGACGGCCTTTGCCATGCACTATCTGATGGACAGCTCCACCCCCGAAAGCCGCGCCCGCCATCTGGCCCGCGTCGCCCGAAAGATGAACAGGCTGACCGGCGCCCGCGCCCCCATGCCACAACAGGCCCGCGCATGACCCGGCTGGATTGGGCCGACTACCGCGCCCCCGAATTTCACGGGCTGGACCCGATGAAGGTGATCGCCATCCTGCCCACTGCGGCAGTGGAACAGCACGGCCCGCATCTGCCCGTGGGCACCGATACGCTGATCGCCGAAGGGATGCTGGCCGAACTGCGCCGCCAGCTGCGCGCCCTGCCCGATGCGCCACAGGTGCGCATCCTGCCGGTGCAGGCGGTGGGCAAATCGAACGAACATCTCTGGGCGCCCGGCACGCTGACGCTTTCGGCCGAAGCCGCGCTGCACGCCTGGCTGGAGATCGGGCTTTCCGTCGCCCGCGCCGGGCTGCGCAAGATCGTCATCGTCAACAGCCATGGCGGCAATCTGGATCTGGTCTCGATCCTCAGCCGCGAATTGCGGGTGCGGGCCGGGATGCTGGCGGTGAAATGCCAGTGGACGGGCTTTGGCCATCCCGCAGACCTCTATCCCCCGCACGAGCTGGCCTTTGGCATCCATGGCGGCGATGTGGAAACCTCGCTGATGCTGCAGTTCCGGCCAGAGACGGTGGATATGGCGGCGGCGCGCGATTTCCGGTCAACCGCCGAAGGGGCGGCAATCCCGCCCACCGGGCCGCTCAGCTATGGCTGGATCGCCTCGGATCTGAACCCGGCGGGCGTGGTGGGCAATGCCGCCGCCGCCACGGCGGAAAAGGGCCGGGCCACGGCAGAACATCAGGTGGCGGGGCTCATCGGCCTGTTGCGCGATGTGGCCGCCCATCCGTTGACAGGTTTCGCCCCCGTTCTGGGCTGAAAGGCCAAAGGCGCGGTGCGCCGCAGAATAAATACTGCCCGGGGTGGAATAGTTTCGCCCCGCCTGCGTTCTATCTGTGACGCCAGGATGCAGGAGGCCGCAAATGCCCGGGAAACCCGACGAATTGTTCAGATCGGATCTTGTGGCACTGGTGCCCAAGCTGCGCCGCTTTGCCCAAAGCCTGACAGGCAACCGCCAGGATGGCGACGATCTGGTACAGGCCGCCTGCGAAAAGGCGCTGCGCAATGCCGCGCAATTCGTGCCGGGCACAAGGATGGACAGCTGGATGTATCGCATCATCCAGACCCTCTGGATCGACGACCGCCGCCGCAACCGCACCCGCGGCACGGCGATAGATCCCGAAGACGCCTATCTGTCTGACGAAGGCCGCGCGGCCAACCTGCCGGAAGACCGCATGATGCTGGCACAGACCCGCCGCGCCATGGCCGATCTGCCGGAAAACCAGCGCGAGGTTCTGGCCCTCGTGGCCATCGAAGGGCTAAGCTACAAGGATGCCGCCGAAACGCTTGCCATCCCTGTCGGCACCGTGATGAGCCGCCTGTCCCGCGCCCGCGAGGCGCTTCTGCCCAAACTCGGCCTCAGCCAAGGACGCCGCCAATGACCCGCCCCCCGATGATGGACAAGCAGCACCTTGCCGCCTTTGCGGATGGCGAACTTTCACCAGAAGAAGCGGCCGCAGTGGTCATGTATCTGGCCGATCATCCGGCAGATCAGGCCTGGGTCGATGATCTGATGGCCGCCAATGCGGCGCTGGCGCAGGCCTTTTCTGCCCCCTTGCACGAACCCGTGCCCGACCGGATCATGGCGGTGTTGCGGCCACAGGCCGAGGTGATCCCGTTTCGCCCCGCGCTGCGGCAAGGGGCCGGGCGGCTGGCGGGCATCGGTCTGGCGCTGGCCGCCACTCTGGCGGCGGTTGTGGTCCTGCTGCAACCCACGCCGCCCGCCGCGCTGATCCTGGCAGGTGCGGTTCCGGCAGACAGCCCCTTGCGCGATGTGCTGAACCATCAGGCTACGGGCAGCTCCGTGCCCTTTGGCTCAGGCGAGCTGACCATTCTGGCGTCGATGCCCGCCGCTGACGGCTTCTGCCGCGAGCTGGAGCTGATCGACCGGCAGGCAGGCAATCTTCAGGTCGCGCTGGCCTGCAGCGATGCCTCGGGCTGGGTGGTGGATGCGGTGCTGGCCGAAGCTCTGGCGTCGGCGTCCGGTGCAGACGGGTTCCAGCCTGCCGCGGGCGGCGATGCGGCGCTGCTGGACCGCTGGCTGGATCAGCGCGGTGCCGGGCTGGCGCTGACCCCGGATCAGGAGGCCGCGGCCATCAAGGCAGGCTGGGCGCCTTAACCCAGCCGCGACAGCACATCTGTCAGGACGGAAGCCAGACGCAAAGCCCACAGTTGCTGGTCGTCGGCGGTACGGATCAGATCGTTGCGCAGCTCGATCAACGTGTTGTGCCGGCCGTGCTGCAAGGCGTGCCGGTCAACCGAATCGCCGGGCAGATGGCCGGAATAGGGTTCGTTGTCACCGATGCACAGATCGACCTCTTGCTGCAGGCGCGCGATCAGCGCCTGCGACAGGCGTGGATCAAGATGCGAATACAGCACCCCAACCTGCCACGGACGCGGCGCCCTGCCACGCAGGCAGGGGGTAAAGCTATGAATCGCAACGATTATCGTATCATCCTGCCGCGCCGCCAGACGGGCCAGCGCCCGGTGATACGGATGGTAGAGTGTCGCCATCCGCCGGGCCACCTCTGCCGCATCGGCATGGCGATTGGCCGGAATCAGCGTGCCGTCATACAGCCGCATCAGCAGCGTCGGATCATCCTCTCCCCGGTTCGGGTCGATCACCAGACGCGAGAAATCGGAACAGATCACCGGACTGTCCAGCGCCACCCCCAGCGCCTCCGCCAGCCCCGCAGCGCCCGGATCAAAGGCGATGTGCCGCTGCATGTCTTCAGCCGCAATACCCAGGTCGCCACCACCAATATCGGCGGGCACGCGGTTCGTTGCGTGATCGCAGGTCACAAGCCAACGGCCCGGCCTGCTTTCGCCGCTTATCCAGTATGGTTGTTCTGTCATCGCCCTGTCATCGCTTTCAGCTGATACCAGATAGGCAAAGCATGCGCCCATGGAAACGGCATTTTTCAGATGTCGGCTTCACAGGCGACGATGTTAACGCTAACATCGGCACGATTGCCGTCGCGTCGAATATGGTTCATAACACTCGCGGCCCAAGCAACCATGACCGTTAAACAAGGAACCGGCAGCATGAAACGCCTGCGCAATGTGAAGATCGTGGCCACGCTGGGCCCTGCCTCTTCGGATTACGATACCATCCGCAACCTGTTCGAAGCGGGGGCCGACGTTTTCCGGCTGAACATGAGCCATGGCACGCATGACGAAATCCGTGCCCGCCACGAACATATCCGCCAGATCGAAATTGATACCGGCAGCCCGATCGCCATTCTGGCCGACCTGCAGGGCCCGAAGCTGCGCGTTGGCACCTTTGCCGATGATTCCGCCGACCTGGAAGTGGGCCAGGCCTTCCGCTTTGATCTGGACCCGACGCCGGGCGATGCAACTCGCGTAAACCTGCCGCATCCCGAGATTTTCGCCGCGCTGGAATCCGGCTCCACCCTGCTGGTCAATGATGGCAAGCTGCGGATGCGTGTCGAATCCTGCAGCAAGGATTTTGCCGATTGCACCGTGACGGTGGGTGGTGTGATTTCCAACCGCAAGGGCGTGAACGTGCCTGACGTGGTGCTGCCGGTGGCGGCCCTGTCGCAGAAAGACCGCAAGGATCTGGAGTTTGCCTGCGAACTGGGGATCGACTGGCTGGCCCTGTCTTTCGTGCAGCGCCCTGAAGACGTGATCGAAGCCCGCGCGCTGGCCAATGGTCGCGCCGCGATCCTGGCCAAGATCGAAAAGCCTGCCGCCGTGAAAGCCTATGATGCGATTCTGGCCGTGGCCGATGGCATCATGGTGGCGCGGGGCGATCTGGGCGTGGAACTGCCTGTTCACGCCGTGCCGCCGATCCAGAAGCGGCTGATCCGGGGCGCCCGCGCGGCTGCCAAGCCGGTGATCGTGGCCACCCAGATGCTGGAATCGATGATCGAAAGCCCGGTGCCGACCCGCGCCGAAGTGTCTGACGTGGCAACCGCCATCTATGAAGGCGCCGATGCCGTGATGCTTTCTGCCGAAAGCGCCGCCGGCAGCTTTCCGATCGAAGCCGTGACCACGATGAACAACGTGGCCATCAGCGTTGAAAGCGATCCGACCTACCGCGACGTGATCGAGGCCAGCCGCAAGGTGACGCGCCAGACCGTGGCCGATGGCATCGTGGCCGCCGCCCGCGAAATCGCCGAAGCCGCCGACATCAAGGCGATCTGCTGCTTCAGCCAGACCGGCACCACCGTGAGCCTGGTGGCCCGCGAACGGCCGCGCGTTCCGATCATCGGCCTGACCCCGCTGATCGGCACCGCCCGCCGCCTGTGCCTGACCTGGGGCGCCCATTGCGCCGTCACCGAGGAACAGGATCGCTTCAAGGGCGCCGTGATCTCGGCCGTGCGCGCGGCCCGCAGCTTCGGCTTTGCCGAGGCCAAGGACCAGATCGTGGTCACGGCCGGTGTGCCCTTCAACGTGACCGGCACGACCAATATCCTGCGCGTCGCCCCCTGCGACGAGCGGCTGATCCACCGCGCCGACCCGGAGTAACCCCAGCAGACGGAGATGCAGGCATGGATGCCGACATTCAGATTGTCATCGGCACCTTGCTTGCGATCCTGTCGCTGCCTTCGATCCTGACCGCTTTTGCAGACGGCCGCGCCCCAAAGATTGGCGTGGCCGTTTTCCTTTTGGCCTGCGGCCTGCTGATTCACGCCTGGACCATCACCCCCGGCGGATATACCCCTGCAGAGGTGCCCCTGGCCTTCTACCGGCTGATCGGCGCGTGGCGTCACTGACGCCCGCAAAATCCTGCACCCTGACACTTGCATGTCATACGGAAGCGGCCTATACGCCCCGCTCTATCCCCGCACGACCGGCCCCTGTGGCATTGCCGAGTCGTGCGTTCACCCCTCAGCGAGGAGATGGAAATGCCCAAGATGAAGACCAAATCGGCGGCGAAGAAGCGCTTCAGCTTCACGGCTTCCGGTCGTGTGAAAGCCGGCCCGGCCGGCAAACGCCACGGCATGATCAAACGGACGACCAAATTTGTGCGCGACGCTTCGGGGACCATGATCCTCAGCGCCAGCGATGCGAAAATCGTCAAAAAATACATGCCGTACGACCGGTAAGGAGAGCTTCACATGTCCCGCGTTAAATCCGGCGTTGTCACCCACGCCCGTCACCGCAAGGTGATCAAGGCTGCGAAAGGCTATTACGCCGCTCGCTCCACGAACTTCCGCACCGCGACCCAGGCCGTCGACAAGGCCAACCAGTATGCGACCCGCGACCGCAAGACCCGCAAGCGCAACTTCCGCGCCCTGTGGATCCAGCGGATCAACGCCGCTGTGCGTCTGTTCGATCTGGAAATGACCTATTCGCGCTTCATCAACGGTCTGGCCAAAGCCGGTATCGAAGTGGACCGCAAGGTTCTGGCCGATCTGGCCGTGCACGAGCCCGAGGCGTTCAACGCCATTGCGGCACAAGCCAAGGCTGCGCTGGCTGCCTGATTGGCGCCACGCATCGGCCCGCAGCTTTGAAAGCCCCTGTCGCATTGCGGCAGGGGCTTTTTGCTGTGCAATCGGCGCGCGAGCGAAAAATACACAGGCCCAATGCACCTTTCTGGTTGTTGGAGATCACGAAGCCGTGCATCGCTGAACAAATAGGCGGCAAGTCTGAGGCCGCAGCCAGAGCTCTGACAAAAGAGCGATCCAAAAGGAGTATTCAGGTGACAGCGATCATCGGCTTTCTCAACACGATATTCTGGGGCTATGTCCTCATCTATGGGCTGCTGGCGGTTGGCGCCTATTTCACCGTGCGGCTGGGCTTTGTGCAGTTCCGCCACTTTGGCGAGATGTTCCGCTGCGTGATCGGCTCTGGCGAACGCGACAAGGACAGCATTTCGCCCTTTCAGGCGCTGACCGTCAGCCTTGCCTCGCGCGTGGGGACCGGCAACATCGCGGGCGTGGCGGTTGCCCTCTATCTGGGTGGGCCGGGTGCGATCTTCTGGATGTGGATGGTGGCGCTGGTCGGCATGGCCACGGCCTATGCCGAAAGCACGCTGGCGCAGCTGTACAAGACCCATGGTGAAGGCGGGATCTACCGCGGCGGCCCGGCGCATTATATTGCCAAAGGCATGGGCCTGCCCTGGCTGGGGGCGGTGTTCTCGGTCTGCCTTATCATCTCTTTCGGGCTGGTGTTCAATGCGGTTCAGGCCAATTCGATTGCCGATGCCTTCCAGGGCGCCTTCGGCGTGCCGAAATGGGCGGCAGGCGTTGCCATCGCGGCGCTGACGGCCGTGGTGATCTTTGGCGGGGTCAAACAGATCGCCCGGGTGGCGGAAATCGTCGTGCCCTTCATGGCAGGCGCCTATCTGCTGCTTGCGATCGTCGTTCTGGCGATGAACATCAGCGAAGTTCCGGCCATGCTGGGCCATATCGTGGCCAGTGCCTTCGGCTTTGCCGAAGCCGCAGGTGGGGTGGCGGGCGGCATTGCGGCTGCGGCGCTGAACGGCATCAAGCGCGGGCTGTTTTCCAACGAGGCAGGCATGGGTTCGGCGCCGAATATCGCCGCCACCGCCTGCCCGGATCCGCACCACCCCTCCAGCCAGGGGTTTGTGCAGGCTCTGGGCGTGTTCATCGACACCATCCTGGTCTGCACCGCCACTGCGCTGATGATCCTGCTTTCGGGCGTGCTCGATCCCACCAATGGCGTGACCGGCACCGCCCTGACGCAATCGGCGCTGACCGTGCATTTCGGTGCAGCGGGGGCCTGGTTCGTGGCGCTGGCAATCCTGTTCTTTGCCTTCACCTCGATCATCGGCAACTATGCCTATTGTGAAAGCGCGATGACCTTCCTGGGGCTGGGCAACAAGACCGGGCTGACCGTGCTGCGGATCGCCGTGCTGGGCATGGTGATCTGGGGGGCCATTCAGGCCGTGTCCACCGTGTTCGATTTCGCCGATGCCTCGATGGGGCTGATGGCGACGATCAACCTGGTGGCGATCCTGGTGCTTTCGGGCACCGTGGTGACGCTGACCCGCGATTATGTAGCGCAGCGCAAGGCGGGCAAACTGCCCAAGTTCCACATCGCCGATCACCCCGGTATCGCCAAAGGGGTGGAGCCGGGGATCTGGAAGTAAACAGGGAGGGGGCTTTCTGCCCCCTCTTGCCGCCTGCGGCAGCAATTCACCCCCGAGGGTATTTGGGCCAAGAGGAATGGGGCAGTCTTGCTGCTTTTGCCTTGGCGCAAATATCCTCGGGGGGAAGCCCGAAGGGCGCAGGGGGGCAGACAGCCCCCCTTTCCCGGCTGAACCCTTGCAAATCTGCCGCCGTCTGGGTAGCACCGCAACCAGAGACCGGAGGCGCAGATGGACCTGACCGACATTCGTGGCAAATATATCGAGGCCGTCGCCCAGGCCAGTGACGAAGCCGCACTGGAAGAGGTGCGACTTGCCGCCCTTGGCAAGAAGGGCGAGATTTCGGCCCTGATGGCCACGCTGGGCAAGATGGACGCCGAAGCCCGCAAGGCCGCCGGTGCCCAGATGAACCTTCTGAAAGACGAGATCGACGCCGCGCTGCGCGCCCGCAAGGCAGGCCTTGCAGATGCGGCGCTGGATGCGCGGCTGAAATCGGAATGGCTGGATGTCACCCTGCCCGGCCGCCCGCGCCGGATGGGCAGCATCCATCCTGTTTCCCAGGTGATGGAAGAGCTGACGGCGATCTTTGCTGACATGGGCTTTTCGGTGGCCGAAGGGCCGCAGGTGGAAAGCGACTGGTATAATTTCGATGCGCTGAACATCCCGCCGGAACATCCGGCACGGCAGGAGCATGACACCTTCTTCATGCACCGGGCCGAGGGCGACAACCGCCCGCCGCATGTGCTGCGCACCCATACCAGCCCGGTGCAGATCCGCGCCATGATGGCACAGGGCGCCCCGATCCGGGTGATTGCCCCCGGCCGCGTCTACCGTATGGACATGGACCAGACCCATACCCCGATGTTCCATCAGGTCGAGGGTATGGCGATTGACCGCGATATCAGCATGGCCAATCTGAAATGGGTGCTGGAAGAATTCTGCCGCGCCTTTTTCGAGGTGGACAAGGTGGAGCTGCGCTTCCGGGCCAGCCATTTCCCCTTCACCGAGCCTTCGGCCGAAGTGGACATCCGCTATTCCAACGTCGGCGGCCAGCTGAAGATCGGTGAGGGCGACAAGTGGATGGAAATCCTCGGTTCGGGCATGATGCACCCCAAGGTGCTGGCCGCGGGCGGGATCGACCCGGAAAAATGGCAGGGCTTCGCCTTCGGCATGGGGATCGACCGGATTGCCATGCTGAAATATGGCATCCCTGATCTGCGCGCCTTCTTTGATGCCGATCTGCGCTGGCTGCGGCATTACGGGTTCTCGCCGCTTGACATGCCCGATCTGCCCGGCGGGCTGAGCCGTTGATTTTCACAGGGGTGCCCAAGGGCGCCCCTTTTCATTGCTGATGGAGGGTTTTCATGCTGTTGCGCCTTTCCCTGATCCTGTGCTGCCTGGCTTTGCCCGCAATGGCGCAGGAGCCGATCCGCCTGCAGATCACATTCGATGCGAAGGCCGCGGCAAAGATTGCCGATGCCAAGGAGATGGTGGAAGTTTCCACCTGGTACGAGGGAGAGCCGACGCCTGCGGGCGCGCCCTATATCTCGGAAATCGGGCTGGTCTATCTGGGAGCGGAAACCTATCAGATCTTCCCGCGCGATCAGGTCATTACGCTGGGCGGTGTGCAGGCGGGCCTGCCGCTGGATCTGGTGAAGGAGACGATGCTGACGGTGAATGCCTATACCGCACGGCAAGTCTTTGAAGACAATCTGCTGGATTGCGGTCTGGTATCCGGCACGGTGGCAGAGCTTGCAGGCAAGACCCACACCCTGCACTGCAAGCTGATCGGGGATTGAAAATGGGGGGCCTGCGCCCCCCATGCAGATATGTTCAGATGATGGTGAAGTGATCCACCGTCAGGGCCGTACCATCCGCGACTTCGGCAATCAGCACGCGGCCCAGTTTGCCGCTGCCGTCGGCATCATAGAAGATCTGCCCGCTGGACTGGTTGTAGATGATCCGGTGATCGTCATCTGTCGCCTTGGTGCCGATGACAAAGGCATCTTCTGACAGATCGCCCACAGCACCCAGCTTCTTGAACACCCCATTTTCCAGCGCGATGCTGTCGAAACGGGTATTGAAGTTCAGGATCGTATCGAAGTTCGCCGCGCCGCCTTTGGAGTTGAAGCGGAACTCGTCCGCCCCGGCGCCGCCATCCATCGTGTCACGCCCCGCGCCACCGACCAGTGTATCATTGCCACCACCGCCGAGGACCCGATCGTTTCCGGCCAGCCCAGAAATGAAATCCCGACCATTGCCGCCGATCAGGCTGTCATCACCGCCAAGGCCGGTGATTCGGTCATTCCCGGCGAGGATCAGATCTGTTGCCACAGCAGAGTTGCCGCTGAGCAGTGCATTGGCAAATGCAGCAGCATTTACCTTCAACCCCGTAACAAGGGTCTGCAGGTCGCCGCCATCGGTCTGGCGGATGCCTGTCAGCGTTCCGCCGGAGACGCCCACGACCTGCCCCCCGAAGGTATCGAAGGTAAAGTCTTTGCCCAGAAAGCTGAGCACGGTACCAAAGCCCGAAAAGCGGATCTCGGTCTCGCTGACGGAAGCAATGTCAAGTTCCAGAATATCAGAGGCGATATTGCCCCGGAAGTAGATCATGTCCACTTCCGAAATATCACCCGACGCGTCATTGAAGAATTTCCAAACAGCCATAGCCAAACACTCCCTGTGCCACCCTGGCTCTCAGGTTATCTGGCGCGCTCTGGCACCTGTCAAGCGAGCGCTGAGGCCCCGGGTGCGGCATGGTTGCCGCCCCCGGCCGGTCAGGTAAAGTGGTTGTCGCGGGGGAAACCGCGCGGCGCCATGGCGCCCGCCCCGGCCCGGCCACCAAGCCATTGAGAGAGGTCGTTTTCCGTCCGTGTGCGGCCAGCCGGGTCTTTCCAGCTGAGACCATCGGCCAGTGCGAATGTGATCGCATCCGACAGGCCGCCATCCTTGTATTTCTGCAGGCGGACGCCCTTGCCCTTGGCCATTTCCGGCAGATCGGCCAGCGGGAAGACCAGAAGTTTGCGGTTTTCCCCGACGACCGCGACGTGATCGCCCCTGATCCGGCGGCAGAGCGCGGTTTTCACCGCATCGCGCACCGTCAGAACCTGCTTGCCCGCGCGGGTCTGTGCCACGATTTCTTCGGAAGGCACAATGAAGCCATCCCCGGCGGTCGAGGCGACCAGCAGCTTTTCTCCGGCCCGCCAGATCAGCAGATCGGTGATATCACTGTCATTCGGCAGATCGACCATCAGGCGCACGGGTTCACCCATGCCACGACCGCCGGGCAGGTTGGCCCCGATCAGCGTGTAGAACCGGCCATTGGCGCCCACGACGATGATCTTGTCGGTGGTTTCGGCGTGGAAGATGAAGCGGCTTTCGTCGCCATCCTTAAACTTCACATCCGAATCCAGCGCCACATGGCCCTTCATGGCGCGAATCCAGCCCATTTTCGAACAGATCACGGTGATCGGCTCGCGTTCGATCATCGCCTCCAGCGGCACCTCTTCGACATCGGCCATATCGGCAAAGGTGCTGCGGCGGGCGCCATCCTTCGTCGCTTTGCCGAACTGGCGCTGCACATCGGCCAGATCGCGACCAATACGCGCCCATTGCAGGCCCGGATCGGCCATCAGCGCCGCCAGATCAGCCCGTTCGGCCTGCAGCGCGTCGCGTTCGGCGACCAGTTCCATCTCTTCCAGCTTGCGCAGGGACCGCAGCCGCATGTTCAGGATGGCTTCGGCCTGCACCTCGGTCAGTTCGCCCTTGCCGGGCTTTGGCGCGGCATAATCGGCCTCGGAGGTGGCGCGGCGGTGCTTCTTGCCCCAGGTTTCGGCCATCAACGCGGATTTGGGATCGGCATCATAGCGGATGATGTCGATCACCCGATCCAGATTCAGGAAGGTGATGATGAAGCCTTCGAGAATTTCCAGCCGATGGTCGATCTTTTCGATGCGGTGCCGGGTCCGCCGCCCCAGAACATCGCGGCGGTGATCGAGGAAGGCGCGCAGCACCTCTTTCAGGCTGCAGACCTTGGGCACGCGGCCGTCGATCAGCACGTTCATGTTCAGGCTGAAGCGAATCTCCAGATCGCTGTTCTTGAACAGCATCCCCATCAGCATGTCAGGGTCGATCGTGCGGGTGCGCGGTTCCAGCACGATGCGCACATCTTCGGTGCTTTCATCGCGCACATCCGCCAGAGCAGGCACCTTCTTGGTGGTGATAAGCTCTGCCAGACGTTCGATCAGCTTGGATTTCTGCACCTGGTAGGGAATTTCGGTGACGACGATCTGCCATTGGCCACGACCCAGATCCTCCACCGCCCAGCGGGCGCGCAGACGGAAGGCGCCGCGGCCGGTGCGATAGGCCTCCAGGATATTCTCGCGCGGCTCCACGATCACGCCGCCGGTCGGGAAATCGGGGCCGGGCACCACCTGCACCAGATCCGCATCCAGAACTTCGGGATCTGCGATCATCATCTGGCAAGCGTCGATCAGTTCGTGCAGGTTATGCGGCGGGATATTGGTTGCCATGCCCACCGCAATACCGCTGGAGCCATTGGCCAGCAGATTGGGGAAAGCGGCGGGCATCACCACCGGCTCTTCCAGCGTGCCATCATAGTTGGGGCGGAAATCGACGGCGTTTTCCGTCAGCCCTTCCATCAGCAATTCGGCCACGGCGGTCAGCCGGGCTTCGGTATAGCGGCTGGCGGCCGGGTTATCGCCGTCGATATTGCCAAAGTTCCCCTGCCCGTCGACCAGCGGGTAGCGGACGTTGAAATCCTGCGCCAGGCGCGCCATCGCATCATAGATCGCGGCATCGCCATGCGGGTGATAGTTGCCCATCACATCGCCGGAAATCTTGGCGGACTTCCGGAACCCCCCTGTGGGCGACAGCCGCAGTTCGCGCATGGCAAAGAGGATGCGACGATGCACCGGCTTCAGCCCGTCACGCGCATCGGGCAGGGCCCGGTGCATGATCGTGGACAAAGCATAGGTCAGATACCGCTCGCCAATCGCGCGGCGCAGCGGTTCAGAATGTTCGATCGGCTGAATCTTCGGGGTTTCGGGATCTTTGGTCATGGCTGTGATGTAATCTCCGGCGTGGCAACGGTCCAGACGCTTTTCCGGTTCGCCGCGGATGGTCGCTGTCGGGGAGATTTCACACACGCCACCCGGCAGCCATGCTAACCTGACCCGGTTGAGGTGATTCAGGTATTTCCATGCTGCGTATGCTGTTGCTGCTTTCTGCCGTGCTTTTCATCACCCTGCTGGTGGGCGGGCGCGATGCAGGTCAGCTTCGGCCCGGCCTGATGGCCAAGCGGGAATCGGCGCCCGATGTGCAAAAGCCATTGCCTGCCGAACCAGAGGCCGTGGCCTATATTCCCGAACCTGTGCGCGCCAACAGCCTGCCTGTCGTGCTGCCGATGGCCAGCCCCGCCCATTCGGCACCAACGGCTGATCTGGCCGCCGATCTGGCAGCCCCTGCCCCCACGGCCAGCACCGATCTCCGATATGTCACGGGGCGGGCGGTTAATGTGCGGGGCGGCCCCTCGACCGGGCATCCGGTGATCGGCAGCCTGGTGCAGGGCGAAGCTGTCCGGATCATCCATGATTCGGGCAATGGATGGGCACATATCCTCATCGAAGGTGACGGGATCGACGGATATATCTCAACCCGGTTCCTTTCCGCCGAAACCCCCTGATTTGATTGCGCAATGCAGATGGGGCCAGTATTCCGGCGCAAAACCCGGAGCAGATCATGGCCACCCCACGCAGCATCCTCATCACCGGCTGTTCCTCCGGTATCGGCCATGATGCCGCACATGGCCTGAAGGCGCGGGGCTGGCGGGTCTTTGCCACCTGCCGGTCTGAGGCCGATTGCGAACGGCTGCGCGCCGAGGGGCTGGAAAGTTTCGTGCTGGATTATGCCAACGAAGCCTCGGTCGCGGCGGCGGTGGAAGAGGTGCGCCAACGTACCGGCGGGCGGCTGGATGCGCTTTACAACAACGGCGCCTTCGCCTGCCCCGGTGCCACCGAAGATCTGCCGCGCGGTGCCCTGCGCGAGATTTTCGAGGTGAATGTCTTTGGCTATCACGATCTGACCCGCCGGGTGATCCCGATGATGCGGGCGCAGGGCGGCGGGCGGATCATCAACTGTTCTTCTGTTCTGGGTCTGGTGGGGATGAAATGGCGCGGCGCCTATGTCTCTACCAAGTTCGCGCTGGAAGGCCTGACCGATGTGCTGCGCATCGAGATGCAGGGCACCGGCATCCATGTGATCCTGATCGAACCGGGGCCGATCCCCACAAAGATCCGGCAGAATTCTATCCCGCATTTCGAGCGCTGGATCGACTGGCAGAAATCGGCACGCGCCGAAGAATACCGCAGCCTGCTGGGTCGGCTGTACGAGCCGAAATCCGGGCCGGACCGTTTTGAACTGCCCTGTTCGGCGGTAACCGCAAAGCTGATTCATGCGCTGGAAAACCCGCGCCCGCGCCCGCGCTATTATGTGACGCGGGCCACGCATCTGATGGGGTTTGCCCGCCGCATCCTGCCCACGCGGGCGCTGGACTGGCTGATTGCCAAGGGCTGACAGAAAAGCCTCGCCTTTCATGGCAAAGCCGCTACATCTGCGGCCAATGCCACGAAAGGAAAGCCCATGCTGCTGAACGATCCGCTGTTCCTGCTGGCCGCTGCTGCAAGTTTCGGCGTGCTGATCATCCTGATGATCGGTATCGGCGGTTTTGCCAAAGGCGGCGATTTCAATCGAAAACACGCCAACCGGCTGATGCGCTACCGCATCATTGCACAGGCGGTTGCGGTGATCCTGATCGTGGCTTTCGCTTATCTGCACAAGCGTGGAGGCATGTGATGGTTGTCCTGTCAAAGATCTATACCCGCACCGGCGACAAGGGCGACACCGCGCTTGGCAATGGCGATCGCGTCGCCAAACATTCGGCCCGGGTTTCGGCCTATGGCACTGTCGATGAAACCAATGCGACCCTGGGGCTGGCCCGGCTGCATGCCAGCGGCGAGATGGATGCCGCGCTGCAACGCATCCAGAATGATCTGTTCGATCTGGGCGCCGATCTTTGCCGGCCCGACATGGCCCGCGATCACGAGGCCGGATATGTGCCGCTGCGGATGCTGGAGTCGCAGGTCGACCGGCTGGAGGCTGAAATTGATGTGATGAACGCCCGGCTGCAGCCGCTGCGCAGCTTCATCCTGCCCGGCGGCTCGGCTCTGGCGGCGCATCTGCATCTGTGCCGGACCGTGGTGCGCCGGGCAGAGCGGTTGACGGTCGAACTGGCGGGCACCGAAGACATCAATCCGGCCGCGGTGAAATATCTGAACCGGCTGAGCGACTGGCTGTTTGTCGCAGGTCGCATCGCCAATGATGACGGGCGTGATGATATCCTCTGGGTGCCCGGACTGACGCGATGATGGCGCTATCATGGGTGACGCAGCGTAAATGACGCGGCGTCGCGGCACTGCAGCGCGTCGCTTTTGGATTGTTCTCTGCGCTGCCAAAGGGCTAACAACACTTCGGAGAGCTTGAATGGCCCCACCGGGCCCGGATTCTGGGAGTATGCCGCTGATGAAGGTATTGGTGCCTGTGAAGCGTGTGATCGACTATAACGTGAAGGTTCGCGTCAAGGCGGACGGCAGCGGTGTTGATCTTGCGAATGTGAAGATGTCGATGAACCCGTTCGACGAGATCGCGGTCGAAGAGGCGATCCGTCTGAAGGAAAAAGGCGTCGCTTCCGAAATCGTCGTTGTGTCGATCGGCGTGAAGCAGGCGCAGGAAACCCTGCGCACGGCGCTGGCGATGGGCGCAGACCGGGCGATCCTGATCGAGGCGGCTTCGGATGTGCATAGCGATATCGAACCGCTGGCTGTGGCAAAACTGCTTGCGGCAGTGGTGAAGGACGAGGCGCCGGGTCTGGTGCTGACGGGCAAGCAGGCCATCGACAATGACATGAACGCCACCGGGCAGATGCTGTCGGCGCTGCTGGGCTGGGCACAGGCCACCTTTGCCAGCGAGCTGGCTGTTGAAGGTGACAGCGCGACCGTGACGCGCGAAGTGGATGGCGGTCTGCAGACGATCAAGGTGAAG
>Ga0154534_1194_pt13 | contig 17182 bp, 16 predicted proteins | sample RifGroF1_FD_105677 | JGI IMG/M metagenome (GOLD analysis project Ga0154534, IMG submission 105677) | Rhodobacteraceae bacterium GWF1_65_7 | reverse complement strand
ATCTTCGCCTTTCCCAATATCCTGCCCTCTCCCCCCGGTCTGGCAGCGGTGCTGGGGCTGCCGCTGGTCTATCTGTCGTTTCAGCTGATGCTGGGCCGCGACCCCTGGCTGCCGCGCTTCATCTCTGACCGTTCTATGTCGACCGAGGCTTTCCGCATCATCGTCGCCCGTGCGACGCCGATCCTGAACCGGGCCGAGCGGATGCTGAAACAGCGCTGGTGGCCGCTGGTCTCGCCGGGGATGGAGCGGGTGCTGGGCTTCGTCTGTCTGGCGCTGGCCGTCCTGCTGTCGCTGCCGGTGCCGCTGGGCAATCTGCTGCCCGCCGCCGCCGTCTGTATCATCGCGCTGGCGATGCTGGAACGCGACGGGCTTTGGGTGGCGCTGGGCCTGGCGGCCACGGTCGGCGCCTTTGTCTGGGTGGGTGGCATCGCCTATGGGCTGGTGAAATCCGCGATCTTCGTCGTGATGAACGCCTTCTGAACATCCTCACCTTCGGGTTGAACGCGGCTGGACATTCCGCCGCCGCCCGGTCAGGGTGGCGCCGGATTGCGGCCAAGAAGGAGCCCCGGCATGGATCTGCGCGCGCTTGCCATGGGGCTGGCCTTTGCCATCATCTGGTCTTCGGCCTATGCGACGGCACGGGTGATCGTGGCCGATGCCCCCCCGATCCTGTCGCTGGCGATCCGCTTTACCCTGTCGGGCGGGCTGGCGCTGGCGGTCGGCCTGCTGATGGGCCAAAGCCTGCGTCTGTCCCGGGCGCAATGGCGGGCGACGCTGATCTTCGGCCTGTGCCAGAATGCGATCTATCTGGGCCTGAACTTCGTCGCCATGCAGTGGATCGAGGCGTCGCTGGCCGCCATCATCGCCTCCACCATGCCGCTTCTGGTGGCGGCACTGGGCTGGGCGCTGTTCGGTGAACGCATCCGCCCGCTGGGCCTTCTGGGTCTGGCGCTGGGGCTGGGCGGCGTCGGGCTCATCATGGCCACGCGGCTGCAGGGCGGGGCAGAGCCTTTGGGCATCGCGCTGTGCCTTGTGGCGGCGCTGGCACTGGCACTGGCCACTCTGATGGTGCGCGGCGCGTCCTCTGGCGGCAATCTGTGGATCGTGGTCGGCCTGCAGATGTGGGTCGGGGCGGCGGTGCTCTGGGGCATCGCGGGCTTCGGCGACAGCTGGCAGATCACGGTCTCACCGCATTGGCTGGCCGCCATGGCCTATCAGATCGTCATGCCGGGCATTGTGGCCACAGTGCTGTGGTTCGGCCTTGTCGGCCGCATCGGCGCGGTCAAGGCTGCCACCTTCCACTTCCTGAACCCCTTCTTCGGTGTGGCCATCGCCGCCCTGCTGCTGGGCGAGGCGATCCGGCTGAACGACATGATCGGCGTGGCCATCGTGATGGTGGGGATTCTGGCGGTGCAGATGTCGAAACAGGCCCCCGCCGTGGCGCAGGCCTGACCAGATCAACAGATCAGCCGATCAGCGCTGCATCGCGGGACTTCATCGCAGCCACCGCAGGCCGGTCCATGCAGCGCGCCACCCAGTCGCGGATCACCGGATCTTCGGGCGTCGCCTCGGGAAACCAGGCATAGGGCGAATGGATCAGCAGATCCGCCGCCGAATAGCCGTCGCCCAACAGCCAGGGGCTGTGCCGCAACGCCGTGCCGATGCGCGCCGCCAAAGCTGCGGGCTCACGCCAGGTGGCGGTAAACATCGGATGCGACAGGCCCGATCTGGCGGCGATCAGCGCGGGCTCCATATTCGCGCCATACCAGAACAGCCAGGTCAGGTAATCGCCGCGCCGCGGATCGCCCGGCTTCGGCGCCATGCCGCTGTCGGGGAACAGCGCTGTCAGATACAGGATGATCGCCGCGGTTTCCGAAATCAGCGTCCCGTCATGATCCAGCAACGGCACCTTGCCTTCGGGATGCGGATTGGCCGGATCGGCGCAGCCCGACCCATCGAAACGGCAGATCGTCACCGGGCGGATGGCCACCTGATCGGTGATCCCCATCTCCTCGATCAGGGTCAGGATGCGCGACGAGCGCGAATTGGGGGCATGGTAAAGCGTCAGCATGACGGGCTCCTGTTCATTTGCCATGCGCCTGTTATGCTGCGCCCCTCCTGTCAGAACCTGTCAGCATCATGGCCAAACCCGACCGCCTGTTCCGCCTGCTGGATGCGCTGCGCCGCCTGCCGCAGCCGGTGACGGCTGCCCGGCTGGCCACCGAGATGGAGGTATCGCCCCGCACGCTTTACCGTGACATCGCCGCCCTGCGCGCCGCCGGGGCGCGCATCGAAGGCGAGGCCGGGTTGGGCTATACCCTGACCGAGGATCCGGCGCTGCCGCCGCAGATGTTCACCCGGCTGGAGGTCGAGGCGCTGGTTCTGGGCCTGGCCGAGGTGCGGGCCGCGGGCGATCCGGCCCTGGCCCGTGCGGCGGAACTGGCGGGGGCCAAGATCATCTCCAGCCTGCCCGAACGGGTGCAGCGTCAGGCGCTGAACGCCGCGCAACAGGTCTATCGCTTTGCACAACGCCAGCCCGCCCCCGCCCATCTGGCCCTGCTGCGCGAAGCCACATGGGCGGAACAGGCGGTGATTTTCACCTATGCCGATCTTGGCGGCAGCGTGACACGGCGCGAGGTCTGGCCGCTGTCGGTGGTCTGGCTCGATCACTCGCTGCTGCTGCTGGCCTGGTGCTGCCTGCGCCAGGATTTCCGCCGCTTCAAGCTGGAGGCCATGGCCGATGTGGCCCTGGCCCCCGGCAGCTTTCGCCCGCGCCGGGTGGCCCTGCTGCGCGCCTTTCACAAGATCCTGCGCGGCGAGGGGTAGCGGCAAATTTTTTCAAAGAAATTTTCAAAAGTTTTCGAAAACTTTTGCGCCTTACCCGATCGTGCCGCGCTGCCCGCCGGTCTGGCCGCGATCCATCAGCAGATGGTCCAGGATCACGCAGGCCATCATCGCCTCGCCCACCGGCACGGCGCGGATGCCCACGCAGGGGTCATGCCGCCCCTTGGTGATCAGCTCCACCTCATCGCCCGCCGCGGTCACGGTGCGGCGCGGCGTCAGGATGGACGAGGTCGGTTTCACCGCAAAGCGCACCACCACATCCTGTCCGGTGGAAATGCCGCCCAGAATACCGCCCGCATGGTTCGACAGGAACTCCGGCCCGTTCGCCCCCATGCGGATCTCGTCGGCGTTTTCCACCCCGGTCAGTGCCGCAGCCGCCATGCCCTCGCCGATCTCCACACCCTTGACGGCATTGATGCTCATCATCGCGGCGGCCAGATCGCTGTCGAGCTTGGCATAAAGCGGCGCCCCCAGCCCGGCCGGCACGCCCGAGGCCACGACCTCGATCACCGCGCCGACCGAATCATGGTTCATCCGCAGATCATCCAGATATTCGGCCCAGAACCGCGCCATTTCGGCATCGGGGCACCAGAACGGGTTGCGCTCGATCTCGGCGGCGTCAAACCGGCTGCGGTCGATGGCATGGCCACCCATCTGCACCATATAGCCGGTGATCGTCAGCCCCGGCACCAGCTGCGCCAGCACCGCCCGCGCCACACCGCCCGCCGCCACCCGTGCCGCGGTTTCCCGCGCCGAAGACCGGCCGCCGCCGCGATAATCGCGCAGCCCGTATTTCTGGTGATAGGTGATATCGGCATGGCCGGGGCGAAAGGCCTTGGCAATCTCGCCATAATCCTTCGACCGCTGGTCGGTATTCTCGATCATCAGCTGGATCGGCGTGCCGGTGCTGACCCCCTCGAAGATGCCCGACAGGATCTTCACCTCATCCGGCTCCTTGCGCTGGGTGGTGAACTTGTTCTGCCCCGGCTTGCGCCGGTCCAGCCAGTGCTGGATCGCCGCAGCATCAATGGTCACGCCCGGCGGGCAGCCATCGACCGTGGCGCCAAGTGCCGGCCCGTGGCTTTCGCCCCAGGTGGTGACACGGAACAGATGACCGTAGGTATTGAAGCTCATGCACGCCTCCCGTTTGGCCCGTGCATATGCGAAAGCGGCGCGGGGATAAAGCCCGCGCCGATCCGGTCAGCCCCGTCGCAGCATCTCCAGCAACTCGCGATCCGGGAACCCATCGGGCGGCAGCCCGCGCGACATCTGATAGGCCTTCACCGCCGCATAGGTCTTGGCCCCCACATTGCCATCCACCCCGCCGGTGTCAAACCCCATGCGGGTCAGCCGCTCCTGCAGCTCCATCCGCTCGGCCATGCGCAGCGTGGTGTCGCCCGCGGGCCAGGGCGTGACCAGTGGGCCCTTCCCCTTCAGCCTGTCGCCCAGATGCCCCACCGCCACCACATAGGCATCGGCGGCATTGTACCGCTCGATGGCATGGAAGTTGCGGGTAATCAGGAAGGCCGCGCCGCGCACGCCCGCAGGCAGGAACAGCGCCGATGCGCCGGGCGGCAGGCTGCCCCCTGCCGCCGGGCGAATGCCCATCGCCGCCCATTCGCTTGCGTCCCGCTTGGCACTCTTGCCCGAGACCGGGCCAGACCATCCGGCGGGCAGCGTCACCTCCACCCCCCAGGGCAGACCCTGCTGCCAGCCAGACCGCGCCAGATAGGCGGCGGTCGAGGCCAGCGCATCCGTCGGATCGTCGGCCCAGATATCGCGCCGCCCGTCGCCCGTGAAATCAACGGCATAGGCCAGGTAAGAGGTCGGGATGAACTGGGTATGCCCCATGGCCCCGGCCCAGCTGCCGGTCATATGGCCGGGGTCGATATCCCCCGCCTGCAGGATCTTCAGCGCGCCGATCAGCTGCTGTTCAAAGAACCCGGCCCGGCGCCCGTCATAAGACATGGTCGCCAGCGCCTCGATCAGCGGCAGATCGCCACGCCGCTCGCCGTAAGAGCTTTCCATCCCCCAGACGGAAACGACAACCTCTTTATCCACCCCATATTTCGCCTCGATCTGCGACAAGACGCCGGCATATTGCGCCAGCATCGCGCGGCCCGTGGCCACACGCTTGTCCGACGTGGCGGTTTCCAGATATTCCCACAGGGATTTCTTGAACTCGGCCTGATTTTCCGACCGGCGGATGACCTCGGGGTTATAGACGACGGTAGCAAAAGCCCGGTCAAAGGTGCCATCCGAAATGCCAGAGGCCTGGGCCCGCGCGCGGAACCCCGCGATCCACTGGTTCAGCCCGGCCACCTTGGCCGGATCGGGATTCTGGTCGCGTCCGTATTTGATCACGATGGGGCTCGGTCCGGTGGGGCTGTAGGTCGATCCGCCCCCGCCGCAGGCGGCAAGGCCGGTGGCGAGGACAAGGCAAAGAAGCGGGCGGGAAATACGCATGAACGGCCCTTGCGGCTGATTGTTTTCTGCTCGGGATCCAGTCTAGCGGCAAGCCGGGCAGGGGGAAAGCATTCCGCGCGGGCGCCGGGGAAACTTGCCGAAAATCGTGCCCTGCATCGGGGGGCGCAGCGGGTGGCGGCCGTTGCCGGGGGGCTGTCTGCCCCCCACGGGGCCTGCGGCCCCTCCCCCCGAGGGTATTTTTGCCAAGAGGAAGCAGCAAGGCGCGCGGCGCCCTCTTTCCTCTTGGCCCAAATACCCTCAGGGGGTGAATGGGCGCCGCGCGCCCAGAGGGGGCGCGAGCGCCCCCTGACCTCAGCGCCGCTTGCGCAGCACCTTGCGTTTCGCGATGGCGGCCCGCACCGGCTTGCGTGGCGCATAGCGCCCGCCCTTCTTGGAGGGGGCGGGCAGGGCGCCGCCCTCGATCTCCAGCAGCTGCAGCGTCAGCCCGCCGGTCACCGGCACCGCCTCTGCCAACCGCACGGTGACGCGGGCGCCCAGCCCGATGGTCAGCCCGGTATCCGATCCGGTCAGCTGCTGGCTGTCGGCATCGAAATAGAAGAACTCGCGCCCCACCTCGCGGATCGGAATCAGCCCGTCGGCGCCGGTTTCATCCAGCTTCACGAACAGGCCGAACTTCTGCACGCCGGATACCCGCCCGGTGAAGGTCTGCCCCACCCGGTCGCTCAGATAGGCGGCAAGATAGCGGTCCACCGTATCGCGTTCGGCCGCCATCGACCGGCGTTCCGCATCCGAGATCAGCTTGCCGGTTTCCTCCAGATTTTCCATATCCCAGGCGCTCAGCCCGTCATCGCCCCAGCCATGCCCCAGGATCAGCGCGCGATGCACGATCAGATCCGAATAGCGCCGGATGGGCGAGGTGAAATGGGCGTAATTCTGCAGGGCCAGCCCGAAATGGCCAAAATTCTGCGGCGCGTAATAGGCCTGCGTCATGCTGCGCAGGGTCGAGATGTTCAGCAATTCGTCGAATTCCGTCCCCTGCGCCTGGGCCAGCAGCCGGTTCAGATGCGCGGTCTTCAGCACCTGCCCCTTGGCAAGGGTAAAGCCCGACGCCTGCGCCACTTCGCGCAGCGCCTCCAGCTTTTCGGGGCTGGGCTCTTCATGCACGCGGAACAGCAGCGGCCGCTTCAACCGGATCAGTTCTTCTGCGGCGGCGACATTGGCGAGGATCATGCATTCCTCGATCAGCCGGTGCGCATCGAACCTTTCGCGGAAGGCGACAGACAGCACCTTGCCCGCGTCGCTCAGGATGATCTTGCGTTCCGGCAGATCCAGATCCAGCGGCTGGCGGATGGCCCGCCCGCGTTTCAGCACCTCATAACAGGCATAGACCGGCGCGATCACCTCGGCCATCAGCGGTGCCAGCTTCGGTTCCACCGCACCGTCGATGGCGGCCTGCACCTGGCCATAATGCAGCGAGGCGCGCGACCGCATCAAACCGCGGGTAAAGCGGTGCCCGATCTTGTTGCCCTGCGCATCGATCTTCATCCGCACCGCCATGCAGGGGCGATCGACATTCTCATGCAGCGAGCACAGATCCCCCGAAAGCGTGTCGGGCAGCATCGGCACAACCCGGTCGGGGAAATAGGTGGAATTGCCGCGCTTGCGCGCTTCACGGTCCAGTGCTGAATTGGGGCGCACATAATGCGCCACATCGGCAATCGCCACCCACAGGATATAGCCGCCCGGATTGCCTGGGTCTTCATCGGCATGGGCATGGACGGCGTCATCCCGGTCGCGGGCATCCACCGGGTCGATGGTCACCAGCGGCAGATGGCGCAGGTCTTCGCGGTCGCCCAAAGGCGCGGGTTCGGCGCGGTCGGCCTCGGCGATCACCGCATCGGGGAACTGGTCGGGGATGCCGTGCTGATGGATGGCAATCAGGCTGACGGCGCGCGGCCCGGTGGGATCGCCCAGCCGTTCGACGATCCGCGCCGAGGGCAGGCCCATGCGTTTGGGCCCAGCCTGTTCGGCCTCCACCAGCTCGCCATCGCGGGCCTCCATGGTCAGGCCTGCGGGCACACGCCATTCCGTCATGCCGCCCTTGTCGATCGGCACGATCCGCCCGCCCTCGTGGCTGGCGCGGAAGATGCCCAGCACGCGGATGGCATTGACCCCCAGCTTGCGGATCACCCGCGCCTCATAGGGGAAATCCTCGCCCTCCACCGGGGCCAGCTTGGCCAGAATCCGGTCTCCCTTGCCCAGGGCCGGATCGCCCGCCCGCGTCAGCAGATGCACGCGCGGGGAATCCGCCTCGCCCTGCCATTCCGCCGGTTCGGCAAACAGATCGCCTGCCGCATCCGCCTCCAGCACCCGCAGGATGCTGACCGGGGGCAGGGTGCCCGCTTCACGGAAATTCCGCTTGCGCCGGGTGACGGCGCCCTCCAGCTCCAGCTCTTTCAGCAGGCGTTTCAATTCGATACGCTCGGCGCTGCCCTTGATGGCAAAAGCCTTGGCAATATCGCGCTTCGACGCGAGCGTGGGGTTCTCGGCGATCCATTGGCGGATCTGATCTTTTGAGGGCAATTGGTCCATGCGCCTTGCTATCACGCAGCGCAAAGGGCGGAAAGCCGTTCTCCATCCCCGTGACCGGGCTCTTGCCCTTGCTCCTTCCCAAATACTCAAAAAACCGGCGCCGCCCGCGCGATTGCCGGGCAGACGGGCGCGGAATCCGCTCTCCATGGCAATGCCGCCTGCCGAGGGCTCCAGCGGGGCCCGAGGCGGGCGGCTCTGGTTCCGGGGTCAGCCGCCGCCGATCAGGGCGCCGGCCGCGAAGACCAGCGCGCCGCCCAACACAACCTGCAGTGCGGCGCGCAGGAAGGGGGTCTCCATGTAGCGGTTCTGGATCCAGGCAATGGCCCAAAGCTCGACGAACACCACCACCATCGCGATGGCCGTGGCCGTCCAGAAATCCGGAATCAGATAGGGCAGGGCATGGCCCATGCCGCCCAGCGTCGTCATCACCCCCGAGGCAAGGCCGCGCTTCCAGGGGCTGCCGCGCCCGGACAGCACGCCGTCATCATGCGCGGCTTCGGTAAAGCCCATGGAGATGCCTGCACCCACACTGGCGGCGGTGCCCACCAGAAAGGTGGTCCAAGTATCCTGCGTGGCAAAGGCGGTGGCAAAGATCGGCGCCAGGGTCGAAACCGATCCGTCCATCAGCCCGGCCAGCCCCGGCTGCACCCAGGTCAGGATGAACTGCCGCCGCGCGCCCAGATCTTCCTCGTTCCGTTCATCGCCGGAAAGGTGTTTCTTCTCAAGGTCTTTGGCAGATTTGTGATGGCCCGCCTCGGCGGCGGCCAGATCCCCCAGCAGGCGGCGCGTGGCGGCATCGCTGCTGGATTGCGCGGCGCGCAGGTAAAAGGCTTCGGCCTGGGTTTCCATCGCGGCGGCTTCGGCGCGGATGGTCTCAAGGCTCAGGTTTTCCATCAGCCAGACCGGGCGGCGGGCATAAAAGCCCGCCACATGTTCGCGGCGGATCAGCGGAATCACCTCGCCAAAGCGGCTGCGATGCAGGTCGATCAGCTGCTGGCGGTGGCCATCTTCCTCGATGGCCATGCCGTCGAACACTGCCGCCGTGGCCGGGTAATCGGCGCGCAGGCGTTGGGCATAGCTGCGGTAGATGTGCCCGTCATCCTCTTCGGAAGAGATGGCGAGCGCGAGGATTTCCTGTTCCGACAGATCGGAAAACCGGCGGCGGGCGGCAAGGGAGGACAGCATGAAAGCACCAATTTAGAACTTTTCTAAATCTAGGCTTTTCGGTGCCAAACGCAAGCCCGATCGGCGCGGCGGGCCGGGTCAAACTGTCACGCCGCCGTACGCCCTGCGTCCCGCCCGCGTCGGGCCTGCGTCACGACAGATCGCGCGCCAGCAACTGCCCGCCGGGGCCGGGTTCCACCTCGAACCGGCTGGACATCTTGCGCACCAGATCCGACAGCTTGGCGCTGCCATAGGTGCGGGTGTCGAAGTCGGGGTTGGCCTGGGTGATATACTGGCCGATCTGGCCCAGCGAATACCATTCGCCTTCGGGATCAATCGCGCGCATCGCCGCCACGATCAGCGGGATGGCCTTCTGCGGCGGCTCTTTCTCGCGGCGGCCCTGCGGGCGGGGTTCGGCGATGCGGACGGGGGCGCCGGGGGCTTCGGCGCCCTGTTCCGCGGCCGGTTCTTCGCTGTCATCGCTGCCGAGGTTTTCGACATAGATGAATCGCTTGCAGGCCATGCGGAAGGCCTCGGGGGTTTTCTTCTCGCCGATGCCGTAGACATCCAGACCCTGTTCGCGGATGCGGGCGGCCAGGCGGGTGAAATCGCTGTCAGAGCTGACCAGAACAAAGCCGTCGAACAGGCCGGAGTGCAGGAAATCCATCGCGGCGATCACCAGCCCGATATCGCTGGCATTCTTGCCCTTGGTGTTGGAAAACTGCTGATCGGCCACCAGCCCCAGCGCGGCCACCTTCTTGGCCCAGCCACCCAGACGCTGCGCCGACCAATCCCCGTAGATGCGGCGCACGCTGGCTTCGCCCAGGGCGGCGATTTCCTCGAAAATCGCTTCGGCGTAACCGGCGGGCACATTATCGGCGTCGATCAGAACGCAGAGGCGGGGGGCGCGGGCGTTCGGGGCGCGGGGGTCAGACATGTGGTGTCTCCTTTTTGGCACAATCGCAGGTCATGGCGCGAAACGAAAGGGCCAAGCGGCATAAACCCGGGCGCTATCCGCCGGATCTGCACCGCCAAGCCTATGGACGTGGGCGGGGTGCATGGTGTCATCTGGGGCCAAGAGCCGCGACAGGAGACAGGATGCAGGCCGCAATTTGCACCGGCTATGGCGGGCCCGAGGTCATCGGGCTTGGCACTCTGCCTGCGCCGGTGGCGGGGCCGGGTCAGGTGGTCATCGGGGTCGAGGCCAGCACGGTTTCCGCCGCCGACCGCCGGATCCGCGCGCAGGATCTGCCGCGTGGTTTTGGTCTGGCGGGGCGGCTGGCCTTTGGTCTGCGCCGCCCGAGGCGGCCGGTGCTGGGCAGCGATTGTGCCGGGCGGGTGCTGGCCGTGGGCGCCGGGGTTACACGGTTCGCGCCGGGCGATGCGGTGATCGCGCTGACCGGCCTGGCCTTTGGCTGTCATGCCGAACAGGTGGTGATGCCCGAGACCGGCGCCATCACGGCGGCGCCGCGCAACCTTTCGGCGGCCGAGGCGGTATCGCTGCTGTTCGGCGGGGTGACGGCGCTGGGATTTCTGCGCGAGAAGGGGCAGCTGCGGCCCGGAGACCGGGTGCTGGTGATCGGCGCGGCCGGGGCGGTGGGCGCGGCTGCGGTGCAGATCGCTGTGGTGATGGGCGGCGATGTGACAGTGCTGGCGCGCGGCAAACGCGATGCCAGCCTGCGGGCGCTGGGCGCGCGGGCGGTGCTGCCGTCAATGGTGCACGCGCGGCCGGCCGAGGCCGGGCCGCGGTGGGATATCGTGCTGGATACCACCGGCGCCTATGCGACCGCCGAACTGCAGCGCTGTCTGCTGCCGGGCGGGCGGCTGTTGCTGGTGGCCGCCGATTTGCCGCAGATGCTGGGCGGGCTGGCCAATCCGCTGCGCACATATCCGGTGCGCAGCGGGTCTGTGCCGGAACGGGCGGAAGATCTGCACCAGCTGGTGGACTGGGCCGAGGCCGGCTGGCTGGTGCCCTGGATCGACAGCCGCTTTCCGCTGGCGCAGATTGCCGAGGCCCACCGGCGGCAGGCGGAACCGGGCCGCATGGGCAGCGTGGTGATCGACATTCCGGGCTGAGCTTGGCTTTCCGCTTTGCGGGCCTTAGCAAGGGGCGGGCCTTAGCAAGGGGCGGGGCGCGCGGGGGGAAACCATGCAGAAAGCGGCAAGTCCGGTCACGGGGATTCTTCTGATGGCGGCGGCCATGGCGACGCTGCCGTTTCTGGATGTGGTCGCGAAGATGCTGGGGCAGCAGGGCGTGCCGGTGCTGCAGATCGTCTGGGCGCGCATGGCGATGGGCACGCTGGCCACGCTGCCGCTGGCGCTGATGGCGGAGGGGCCGCGCGGCGTGCTGCCGGGGCGCAGCGGGCTGCATGCCTTGCGGGCGCTGCTGCTGATCGCCGCGACCTTCTGTTTCTTCTATGCGCTGAAGTTCCTGCCGATTGCGGATGCGCTGGCGATCTTTTTCGTGCAGCCGCTGATCGTGACGCTGCTTTCGCCGCTGATCCTGGGCGAACATGTCGGCCCGCGCCGCTGGGTGGCGGTGGCCGTGGGGTTTCTGGGCACGCTCATCATCATCCGGCCCGGATTTCAGGCCTTCAACCCCGGCATGGGGCTGGCGCTGGCGGCGGGGGCGGCGCTGGCGCTGTATTTCCTGGTGACGCGGCGCATGTCGGGGCGGGATCATCCGATGGTGACCACCTTCCGCACCAGTCTGCTGGGCACGATCTTCGTCAGCGCCGTGGTCTGGATGGTGTGGCAGGAACCGACGCCCGCGCAATGGGGGCTGTTCGTGGCGCTGGGGCTGTTGTCGACGCTGGGGCACGGGATGATCGTCATGGCCTATGACCGGGCAGAGGCCAGCCTGCTGGCGCCGCTGGCCTATCTGGAAATGGTGATGGCCGTGGTGGCGGGCTGGTGGTTCTTTGGCGATTTTCCCGATATCTGGACCTTTGCCGGCGTGGCGGTGCTGATCGGCTGCGCGCTGTATATCTCGGCACGCGAACGGGCGGCGATGCGGGCCTGAGGTGCTGGTCAGGGACGCGGGGCAGGGAAACGAGCTTGCGGCACGGGCCAGAGACACGGGCTTGAAATTTCCGTACCGATGCGTATGTTTCAACCGGGAGGACGGCCTCCGATCTTATACCCCCGCGGGACGGCCCGCCGTTTGCCGCAAAGGGGCATATCATGCGCAGCTTCCGCGACCGTCTTCGCCACGCCATCAGCTTTGAAATCCTGGGTCTTCTGATCATCACGCCGATTGCGGCGCTGACGATGGACGAGGATCTGGCCCATATCGGCGTGGTCACCGCGGGCAGCGCCACCCTCGCCATGGTCTGGACCTATATCTACAACTGGGGTTTCGATCACGCGCTGGAGCGGCTGACCGGCACGACGCAGAAGACACCGCTGGCGCGGGTGGTCAATGCGGTACTGTTCGAACTGGGGCTGCTGCTGGTGCTGATGCCGTTCATCGCCTGGTGGATGCAGGTCACCCTGTGGGAGGCGCTGCTGCTGGATCTGGCCTTTGCGCTGTTCTACATGGGCTATGCGCTGGCGTTCAACTGGGCCTATGACCGGCTGTTCCCGCTGCCGGAATGGCAGGAGGCGCGCTGAGCGCTTTTGCCTTGGGTCGGGCGCCCCCTCACCCTGCCCTCTCCCCCGAGGGGAGAGGGTGTGGCACACCCGGCACGATAGACAACCCTGCCACTGTATGAGGCGGTCCCGTCTCCCCCAGGGAGGGGTGAGGGGCGCAGCCCTTCACGCATCTCACGCCACCAGAGCCACAGCCCGTGCCGCCAGCACCCGCAGCGCATCGGCGGGGGGGATGCCCAGCAGCAGGCCGCGCATCCCGGCATTGATCCAGATCTTTTCCGCATGGCAGACGGCCGCCTCGATCGCCGTGGGCACCGGGCGTTTCTGGCCGAAGGGCGAGATGCCGCCCACATGATAGCCGGTCAGCCGTTCGGCCTTGGGTGGGGGCATCATGGCCGCCGCCTTGCCGCCAAAGGCCGCGGCCACCCGTTTCATCGACAATGTGTGGTCTGACGGGATCACGCAGCAGGCGGGTTTTCCATCCACCTCGACCATCAGGGTTTTGAGGGTGAGCGCCGGATCAAGCCCCAGCGCCACGGCGGCGGCCAGCCCCACCTGATCGGCCTTCGGATCATAGGCATAGGGGTGCAGCGTGACCGCAACCCCCGCCTGTTCCAGCATCCGCAAACCCGGTGTTCCGGCCATCTGCCCGCTGCCCCCCCCTGACTGCAGCGCCCCCGGCTGCTGCCGCCGTGTTCAGCTGACCTTGCGCTGCTGGGCGTGCTGGGCGCGTTTCATTTCATACATGCTCAGATCGGCGCGGCGGGTCAGCGCCTCGACGGTTTCGCCTGCACGCAATGTGGCATGGCCCATGGCGAGCGACAGCTGCCGCGCGCTGTAGAAGCGGTTGTTGATCGCCAGCAGGCGGTGGATGTTTTCCACCATGGCCTCGGCCTCGGCCTCGCCCGCCTTCGGCATCAGGATGGCGAATTCGTCGCCGCCGATGCGGGCCGCCTCGGCGATGCTGCCGGCCACGGCTTCGCGCAGAACCTCGCCGGTGCGGCGCAGCAGCGCGTCGCCCGCATCATGGCCCCATTCGTCGTTCACTTCCTTGAGGCCGTTCAGATCAATCAGCACGGCGGACAGGCTGCGCAGCATCTGCCGGTCATAGGTGTTCATCAGTTCGATGTAATGCGCGCGGTTGTTCAGCCCGGTCAGCACATCATGCTTGCCCAGATAGGCCAGATAAGCCTCGGCCTTCTTGCGGGCGGTGATGTCGGTCAGCGCGATCAGCACGCGATCCCAGTCACGCTCATGCCCGGGCAGGACCGAGAACTGCATGATGACCACGCGTTCGGTGCCATCCAGCGCGTAATTGACCACCTCGCGGCTGTGGAACAGGTTTCCGCCCCAGAGGTCGATCAGCTGTTCGCGGAAATGGGTTTCCATCTCGCCCCGGAACACCTCGGGCAGGCGGCGCAGCAGCATCGTCTTGTCGGGCGCTCCGAACATGTCCAGCGTGGCCTTGTTCACATCCAGAACGCGGATTTCCTGCATGCACTGGCGGACGAATTCGGGATGCACATCGGTGAACACCCGCAGATCCGCGATGCCCCGGTCGCGCAGGCCCTGCAGCATGATGCGGATGCGGCTGAAATCCTCGACCCAGAGCGAGACGGGCGAATGTTCGAAAACGCCTTCGGCATAAAGCCTGCTGCGGCGTTCGGCGGCGCGGGCGGCTTCACGTTCCGTCACATCCTCTGCGGTCAGCAGCAGGCGGCCCAGATCGGCCTCGTGCCCCGGCAGAACGGTGGCCTTCAGCTGGATATCCAGCCGGCGCCCGGTCAGCGTGTAATTGACGGCGGCGCTTTCGAAAGAGGTTTTGCCCTCCCACAATTGCGCCAGTTCGTTGACATGGGTGCGCAGCATCTCGTCGCGGAAGACCAGATGCAGGTTTTCCACCAGATCTTCCTGATCGCGGGCCTCGAACTGGTCCAGCGTCTTGCGGTTGACGCGCAGCACCTTGATGCGGCCGGAACATTCGGCCACGCGATCCAGATCTTCCAGCAGCCATTTGCGCAGATCGGTGACACCTTCGGCGCGCCATTCCGCGAATTTCTCCTGAACCCCGCTGAAATCCTCGATCCACATCGAGACCGGCGCGAGGTCGAAGGTGCTTTCGACATCGAACGGTTGATAGGTATCGGCCATTCATGCTGCCTTTCGCTGGTGCAGGTTGCGTCATTCATACTGCCACATCTTTCGCACGAGTAGGCGGGAAATGGAGCCGAAATGTGACGGGTCTTGGTTCAACTCTGCCTGATCTATGCAAAAAGGCCCCGCCCTTAAAGGGCAGGGCCCATTGGATGCGCAACTCTTTCGTAGGGGGTCAGTAGACCACGACAGAGCGGATGCTTTCGCCCGCGTGCATCAGATCGAAGCCCTTGTTGATGTCTTCCAGCTTCAGCTGATGGGTGATCATCGGGTCGATCTGGATCTTGCCATCCATATACCAATCCACGATTTTCGGCACATCGGTCCGGCCACGGGCGCCGCCGAAGGCCGTGCCTTTCCACACCCGGCCGGTGACCAGCTGGAAGGGGCGGGTGCTGATCTCGGCGCCTGCCGGGGCCACGCCGATCACGACAGACACGCCCCAGCCGCGGTGCGTACATTCCAGCGCGTCGCGCATCACCTTCACATTGCCGGTGCAATCAAAGCTGTAATCCGCGCCGCCGATCTGATCGGCCGGGGTTTTCGTCATGTTGACGATATGCTGGACGACCGAACCTTCGATCTCTTTCGGGTTGACGAAATGGGTCATGCCGAAGCGTTCGCCCCATGCCTTGCGGTCATTGTTGATGTCGACGCCGATGATCATGTCGGCCCCGGCCATCTTCAGGCCCTGCAGCACGTTCAGGCCGATGCCGCCCAGACCGAAGACCACCGCCTTGGCGCCGATTTCCACCTTGGCGGTGTTGATCACCGCCCCGATGCCCGTGGTGACGCCGCAGCCGATGTAGCAGATCTTGTCGAAGGGGGCATCTTCCCGCACCTTGGCAAGTGCGATTTCCGGCATGACCGTGTGGTTGGCGAAGGTGGAGCAGCCCATGTAATGATAGATCGGCGTGCCATCCAGCATCGAAAACCGGGTGGTGCCATCGGGCATCAGGCCCTGGCCTTGCGTGGCGCGGATCGCGGTGCAGAGGTTGGTTTTCTGGCTGAGGCAGCTGGGGCATTGCCGACATTCCGGCGTATACAGCGGAATGACGTGATCGCCGGGTTTCAGCGAGGTGACGCCCGGCCCGCATTCGATGACGACGCCCGCGCCCTCATGCCCCAGAATCGCCGGGAACAGCCCTTCGGGATCGGCGCCGGACAGGGTGAATTCGTCGGTATGGCAGATACCCGTTGCCTTGATTTCAATCAGCACTTCGCCCCATTTCGGGGCATCAAGGTTCACTTCCATGATTTCAAGTGGTTTTCCGGCAGCAACAGCTACGGCAGCACGAGTGCGCATTGGCCTCTCCCTCTGTCAATTTGTGCCAAGCTGTGCCAAAGAATCGGGAAATGCAACGCGGGATACGGCACTTATGATTGGACTTGCGAAATCTTCAGCACTTCTTCTGATCCTTGCGGTGGCCGCCTGCGCCCCGGCGCCCGCGCCGCAACCGGCCTATGTGCCACCTGCGCTGCCCCCGGGCCTTGATCCTGTGACGGGCCTGCCGGTCGATCTGACCCCGGGCCTGAATGACCGCGAGCCTGACACCTGCCATGCCGCCGATCACCAGTATCTGATCGGCCAGACCGAGGCGGCGGTGAATGCGGCGGGGCTGACCCGGCCCAGCCGGATGGTGCGCCCCGGTGGTATCGTAAGCCAGGAGGAATATGATTCCTTCCGTATCAACTTCCACACCGATGCCGTGGGCAATATTGTCCGCATCACCTGCGGCTGACCGATCCGCGCAGGAGGCGCGCAGCGATATGACCAGAACCCTTTGGCTGTTTCCCGGTCTGCTGTCGGCGGCTTTGCTGGCGGGATGTGTGGATGGCGGGGCGCCGCCTTCGCCCGGCATCCCGCCGCTGGCGCCGATCACCGAAGATGCCTGCGGGGCATCCGGTCTGCAGGGGCTGGTGGGGCAGGATGAGGCGGTGCTGGCCGGGATGCGGTTCCGCGGCCCGATGCGTCTGATCCGCCCGGGCATGGCCGTGACCATGGATTATTCGGCTGAACGCCTGAACATCACGCTGAATGATGCAGGCACCATCGAAAGCGTGACCTGCGGCTGAGGCGTGACCTGCGGCTGATGTGGCGCCCCGCCGCGGCGGGGCACCGGATCTGATCGGCGTTACATGCGATAGACGGAATGGCAGGCCTTGCAGCTGCCACCGATGGCGCCCATGCCGGCCTTCACGCTATCCAGCGAGCTGGCATCCAATGCCTCGGCGGCCACTTTCAGCGCATCGGCCTTGGCCACGAAATCATCCCAGTTGGTCCAGATTTCCGGCTTGGCTTCGGTTGCCGGATCGGTGGCCTGCGGTTCGAACTTGGCAGCGATATCGGCGGCCGCCGCTGCCAGCGCCGCCTTGGCGGCTTCGGCGCCTGCGGCATCGAACGCTGCCT
>Ga0154534_1046_pt4 | contig 17218 bp, 13 predicted proteins | sample RifGroF1_FD_105677 | JGI IMG/M metagenome (GOLD analysis project Ga0154534, IMG submission 105677) | Rhodobacteraceae bacterium GWF1_65_7 | reverse complement strand
GTCAGCAAAGGATAGGCCGCTCCCTTTTCCGGGGCGAACTTCTGGATGGTGGTGAACACCACCCCACCCGATGCCCGCGACAGCGCCTTCTGCAGATCCTCGCGGCTGTCGGCCTGCACCGGTGTCTGTCGGATCAGGTCGCGGCACATGGAGAAAGTGCTGAACAGCTGGTCGTCCAGATCGTTGCGGTCGGTGATGACAACGATGGTCGGGTTTTCCATCGCCGGTTCACGCACCAGCTGCCCGGCGTAGAAAGCCATCAGCAGGCTCTTCCCCGAACCTTGGGTGTGCCAGATCACCCCTGCCCTGCGGTCACCGCCGGACCGGCTGGCCTCCACCGTGCTGGCCACGGCCCGCTTCACGGCATGGAACTGGTGATAACCCGCGATGATCTTGGCGATGCCGCCCGGCGTGTCACCATACAGCGTGAAATCCTGCAGCAGCGACAGCAGGCGTGGCCGGGCAAACACCCCTTCGATGAGCACCGACATCTCCGGCGCACCTTTCGGCGCCACATCGGTGCCATCGGTCGTGCGCCAGGGCATGAAGCGTTCCAGATTGGCGGTCAGCGAACCGATGCGCGCCTGCACCCCGTCGGTCGTGACCAGAACGGCATTGGTGCGGAACAGCGACGGGATCTGCGCCTTGTAGGTCTGCAACTGGTTGAAGGCCGCACTCAGCGTTGCGGCCTCGGCCCCCGGTTTCTTCACCTCGATCACCGCGACCGGCAAGCCGTTCAGGAACACCACCACATCCGGGCGGCGGTTATGGCCGTTTTCGATCACGGTGAACTGGGCAATGGCCAGCCAGTCGTTCTGGTCCTCCTCCGTATCCACCAATCGCACCGCATCGCCGCGGATCGTGCCATCCGCAGCCCGGTATTCCACCGGCACACCTTCCACCATGGCGCGATGCAGGCGGCGGTTTTCCTCGATCAGCGAGGGGCGGTCGCTGGCGATCACCCGCCGCAGGGCATCTTCGCGCGCATCCTCGGGAATCTGCGGGTTCAACCGGGCAATGGCCGCGCGCAGGCGCCCGGCAAGGATGGTGTCGGAACAGGCCGCGCGTTCCGGGCTGCGGCCATCGGGGCCGGAAACCGCGTCATTCAGGCAGGCATAGCCCAGTGCCCGAAGATGATCGAGAAGGATGGCTTCGACTTCGGCTTCCGTGAGGGTGGGCATGGCTCAGCCTTCCAAATCGGTCGAAACAAACGCGACGCCCGACCAATCTTGTTCGAGAACGTCTTTCCTGTACTGCATGACGTTCTTGGCATTAATGCCATGCCAATCGTGCTTGCCTGCGCCATAGGCGATTTCCCCGCTCTTGGGGCGCACAAACATGGTCAGGCCACGCATCTTCTCCGGCACTCCGGGCGCATGAACCGCCTGCATCGCCTCGTCGAGCGGATTTCCGATGCCCATCATGGCCAGCCGCGCGCCAGTTTGGTCGACCAGTTGGGTGTAGGTCAGATAAGGGGTTTGCGGCAGCTTGCCGTGTTTCTTCTGATATTCCTGCAGCGTGCGGACATGTCTGATCAGGCCGTTGCCCAACAGCATGGCATTCCTGGAGCGGACGATCAGCTTCATGCGGCGGTTTCCTTTTCGGACGAGGCAATATCGGCCACCCGCAACTCGCCGGACAGCAGGCGCGGCAGCAGGAGGTCGCGGGTCTGGGCGACGGTGCGGGATTCGCGTTCGTTGCTAGCTATGCGCTTGAACAGGGCGTTCACGCAGGCTTGGAAGGCGAACATGATTTCTTGTGGCGGCACCGTGAATGGGCGGTTTGCGATGGCATCCACGGTCGCTCGCTGTCGGCCCGAAGTGCCAGTCATGGATCTTATCGCAGCACTTCGGAAATCTTCATCGCGTGCCAGAAGGTAGCCGAAGGCTGGCGGTAAGGGGGGCCTGGTACGCATGACAATAAACTCGGTCGATCCCCACGCGACGGTTTCCTGCCCCAATCCATGAACCAGGCAAGTCTTGCCATTCTCCAAACACGGAGTGATGCGAGCCAGCAGTGTGTCACCATCCCGAAACTTCGACCCTGATGCAAAGGCACGCTGGGTCGGTTCAACGTGGTTCGCGCCTTGAGTTGGCAATGCGGCCATGTCGAGGTAGGGAGCTTCGGTGCCCTTCCTCAAAGCCTCCTTCGGGTTGAACGACACAAGGTCAGATAAGGTGCCCGACTCCCACCCCTCCGGCTTACCCTCATCGTCCAGCCGGTCGGGGAACAGCGCCCAGAGGTCCGGGGAGAGGTAGGGGGCGCGGCCCTCCATCTTGGCGCGGGTGGGGCCGAAATCGACGAACCAGTCGCGGAACAGCGCCCGCGCCATGGCCTCCAGCGTAGCGTTCATCTTCCGGTTCAACTCGATCTTGTCGTCCAGCGCCCCGAGAGTGGCGGCAATGGCGCGTTGTTCGGACAGTGGCGGCAGTGGAACTTTGATGGTCCGAAGGCCGGTGAGGTTGAAGCCGGGCACAGAACTACCGATGCTTCTTTCCATGATTTCGGCTTGGCCAAGCTCAGATGCGAAGAAGTAGTACAGATACTGCGAGTTGCAGATCTCCGGGTTCGGGCGCAGGCGCATCTGCTTGTTGCTAACCAAGTAGCGCGGGAACTTCGACCGCGGCGAAATCCAACCTACCTGTCCAATGGTGCCCCAGCAGGTGAAGATCAGATCCCCTGCCGACGCCATCGCCCTAGGGAATTTCTTGACCAACTCGTCTGGCAAGTAAACGTATTCATCCTCAACCATCGGTACGCCAACATCTGTTGAGAGATTGCTGCCCCGGATCATAGGTGTGCCATGATCAACGAAGTACTTCGCGCTCACGGCTGAGCCGAACGGTCCGGCTGCGATCATCCCTTCTTTTCCACCTGCAATATCGCCGATTGGAACGAGCGGCATCATTGCGGCATCACTCCCGCCAGCCGCGCCCGGATGGTCGCCGTCAGCGCCTCAGCCTCGGCGAATTGCGTCTCCAGCTGCTCCTGCAAGGCCGCAAACCGCTCGGCAAAGGGCGTCTCGTCCTCTTCCGCCACCTCGGCCCCCACATAGCGACCCGGGGTCAGGACGTGGTCGTGGGACCGGATTTCCTCAAGGCTCGCCGATTTGCAGAAGCCCGGCACGTCGGCATAGCCCTCACCCAGCCGCCAGGCGTGGTAAGTGTCGGCGATGCGGGCGATGTCGGCATCGGAAAACTCGCGCCGGGTGCGATCCACCATATGGCCCAGCTTGCGGGCGTCGATGAACAGCACCTCGCCGCGCCGGTCACGCAGTTTGCGGTCACGCGCGATGCCATTGGATTTGTCCTTCGCCAGAAACCACAGGCAGGCCGGAATCTGGGTGGAATAGAACAGCTGCCCCGGCAGGGCGATCATGCAATCCACCACCTCACCCTCGATCATGGCGCGGCGCATCTCGCCCTCGCCCGACTGGGTGGAAGACATCGAGCCATTGGCCAGCACCACCCCCGCCGTACCAGAAGGCGCCAGATGGTGCAGGATATGCTGCAACCAGGCGAAGTTGGCATTGCCCGCCGGGGGCAGCCCGTATTTCCAGCGCGCATCCTCGCGCAGCCGCTCGCCGCCCCAGTCCGAGATGTTGAAGGGCGGGTTGGCCAGGATCACATCGGCGCGCAGGTCGGGCAGTTCGTTCTTGTGAAAGGTGCCCTCGCTGTTCCAGCGGATGTCGGCGTCGATCCCCCGCACCGCGAGGTTCATCTTGCACAGCCGCCAGGTGGTATAATTGCTCTCCTGCCCATAGATGGCGATGTCACCCAGGCGCCCGCCATGCGCCTCGACGAACTTTTCCGATTGCACGAACATCCCACCCGACCCGCAACAGGGGTCGTAGACGCGGCCCTTGTAGGGTTCGAGCATCTCGACCATGGTGCGCACGACCGAACGGGGGGTGTAGAACTCGCCGCCGCGCTTGCCCTCGCTGCCCGCGAACTGGCCGAGGAAATATTCATACACCCGGCCCAGCAGATCGCGCGCCTTGTCCTTGCCCTCGCCCAAGGCGATCCCCGAAATCAGATCAATCAGCTCGCCCAACATCACCGCGCTCAGCGCGGGACGGCCGTAATCCTTGGGCAACACGCCCTTGAGCGAGGGGTTGACCATTTCAATGGCGATCATCGCCTCGTCGATCAGGCGGCCGATGGTCGGCTGTTTGGCATTGGCCTGCAGATGTGACCAGCGCGCCTCCTGCGGCACCCAGAAGATGTTGTCGGCGAGGTATTCGTCCGGATCCTCCGCACCCTCGGGATATTCGGCCAGCAGCGCCTGCCGCTTCAACTCGAACCCGTCGGAGATATGCTTGAGGAAGATCAGTCCCAGGGCGACATGCTTGTAATCCGACGGCTCCATATTGCCACGCAGCTTATCGGCAGTCTTGAAGAGGGCTGCCTCGATGCCGAGATCGGAACCGTTGTCGATTGATGCCATTGGAAAATCTGCCCCCGGACCTGTTTTCCGAACGGTATTGCAGCCGCAGGGCGAAATCCAGTCGCGATGGAGGGGGAAAGCCGTGCGCAAGGCGCATCTTGGCACAGTCGCAGCGCATAGCACGCAAGCGCAATGAAGATGGCGGGTTTTTTGGCCGGTAAGCCCTTATAAATCACGAATTTCGTAATGATTTCAATGTAAATTGGCGGAAGCGGTGGGATTCGAACCCACGGTGGAGTTCCCCCCACGCTAGTTTTCAAGACTAGAGCCTTAAACCACTCGGCCACACTTCCATATTGTCCGGGCACCATCTGCATGAACGGACCGGGATGTATTGCCCCGCATCGCTGTCATGCCAGTTGCCCGACGCCCGTTAAGCACATTCCGTTTTCCGCGTCCAGCACCCGCCGTCAAAGCAGGGGATGGCGGATGTCATCTTGGGCGCCCGTCAATTCTGGTACGTTTACAGAAGCTTGCGCTTTGGTGCAAGTGAGGCTGGCCGCCGTCGTTCAGCGATGAAATGATGGCAGAGGTGAAATGCGGGCGAGCGGTGCAGGTCAATCGGCATCGGTGCCAGCCTGCGCTGTGCAGGAACAGGGGTGACACGCGCCGCTGCCCGCCGGGCCTGCCCGGCCTCTGGCAGAGAAAGGCCGGGGGCGGCACATCCCGCAGGGGGCCGCAGGAGGGCCTGCCACCGGCGACCGAGGGGGCCGCCTTTGCAGACCAGACATCCCAGGCTACGGTTCGGTGAGGGCGTAAGCCAGGCCCCGCACCGCCTTGCCCCATTTGGCACACAGAAACAGCGCCTGCACGGGGTGCACAGCAAAAGACTGAAACCAAACCATTGATCTTCTAAGGTTTTCCCGCATTCCCCAGCAAAAGGTCACGCCCGGCATAGATGCCATCCACACATTCCAGCGCGAAGCGATCCATGTCGCGGCCGCGGAAAGCCCCGATCAGGTCATCGGCATCCTCTGGCGTGTCGCCCAGACGCAGCAATGCCTCGCGGCCCATCGACAGCGCACTTTCAAAGGTTTCGCGGATCTGGAAATCCACCCCTGCCTTCACCAGTTCCAGCGCATGTTCCCGGTCAACCGCACGGGCCAGCACCGGCACCAGCGGGAATTCGTGCCGCGCCAGTTCTGCCATCCGGGTGATCGCAGCCCTGTCGCCCGCCGTGACGATGATCAGGCTTGCCTCTGCCGCACCGGCCGCATGAAGGATATCCAGCCTTGCCCCATCGCCATACCAGACCTTGAAGCCGAACTCGCCCGCATCGCGGATCGCCTGAGGATCGGTTTCGATGATCGACAGGCTGTGCCCCCGCGCCAACAGCGGCTGGCTGATGATCTGCCCCATCCGGCCAAAGCCGATCAGCAGCACACGCGCCGAAAGATCCTGCGCGCCCTCCACCCCCTCCATCGAGGGGGCAACCTTCGGGGCCAGACGGTCATGCAGGATGATCATCAGCGGCGTCAGCGCCATGGAACAGATGATGATCGCCGTCAGATTGGCGTTCCATTCCGGGGTCAGGATGCCAAACTGGGTGGCCGCCGCATACAGAACGAAGGCAAACTCGCCGCCCTGCGCCATCAGGACCGCGCGTTCCAATGCTTCGGGATTTGATGCCTTCGCCAGACGGGCCACCCCGTAAATCACCAGCATTTTCAAAATGATATAGGCAGGCACGCTGATGGCGATCACGCGCCAGTTGGCCGCGATGATATCCAGATCCAGCGCCATGCCGACGCCCAGGAAGAACAGGCCCAGCAGCAGGCCGCGGAACGGTTCGACATCAGCCTCCAGCTGGTGGCGGAAGCTGCTTTCCGACAGCAGAACCCCGGCCAGAAATGCCCCCATCGCCATCGACAGGCCGCCCGCCTGCATCAGCACGGCCGCGCCCAGCACCACCAGAAGTGCGGCCGCCGTCATCACCTCGCGGGCACCGAACCGGGCCAGCAGCCGGAACATCGGATCCAGCAGATAGCGCCCGGCCAGCACCAGAACCGCGATGGCCGCAAGCCCGATGCCGATCCCGGCCAGCCGATCAGCCACCGACATTTCCTCGGCCCCCGGCGCCAGAAAGGCCACCAGCGCCAGCAGCGGCACGATGGCCAGATCTTCAAACAGCAGGATGGCCACGATCCGCCGCCCTTTGGGCAGGCCCATCTGGCCCCGCTCTTCCAGCATCTGCATGACAATCGCGGTCGAGGTCAGCACAAAGCCGGTGCCTGCCACAAAACTCGACACGGCCGGATAGCCCAGCAAAATCCCCACCCAGACCAGGGCACCGATGGCCGCGCCGACCTGCAAGAGGCCCAGCCCGAAAATCTCGCCCCGCATCGCCCAAAGACGCGAAGGCTGCATTTCCAGCCCGATGATGAACAGGAACAGCACCACCCCCAGTTCGGCCACATGGATGATCGATTGCGCATCCTGGAAGAAGCCCAGACCATAGGGGCCGATGGCCAGACCGGCCGCCAGATAGCCCAGCACCGATCCCAGCCCGGCCCGGCGGAACAGCGGCACCGCCACCACCGCCGCCGCCAGAAGCACGACAACGGCCGTCAGGTCGACGCCGGCATGTTGTCCCGCAGCATGTACCGCATCCGTCACGACATCTGCCATGGTTCAGACCCGCCCGCCCTGCCAGATGACCAGCGCCGCCACCAGCCCCGGCACCGCCAGAACCACCAGCAGGATCGGCGCTTCCTGCATCACGGTATAGCCCGCACGGGTGACGCCGACCCACATGTTCACCAGCGCGACCACCGCCCAGACCGGCAGGAACCACTTCGCGGCCAGCGCAATATCCGCAGGCCCCGCCCCCCACAGCCGCCCGAACAGACAGAACACCGCCAGAAGCAGAAGCCCCCCGCCAATCACCATCGCCATGTGCATCTGCCGCCCCTGCCCTGCTGTACCTGTTTGCGCAGGCCGATCTTACACAGCCGCCGTAACAGGGAAACCGGCATTTCCATTCCCCTGCCCGATTGCGACGCACGGGGCACGCCGGGCAAGGCGGGTTTGCCTGCGAAGGCAAGCAGCCTGACCAGATCACCAGCGGCTTGTGCATCAAGCAGGTGGCGCAGCCGTTCGGACACGCGATCACCTTGTGGCAGATTCGCGCCCGGCCCTCTGAAGGAAGCCGCCAAGGTCGTGGGGATCTGGCAACTGCCGGGGGTGCAGCGATCCTGCGTTCAGGGGAGGTAAGCGCATTTGGCAAAAAGCAGAAAGGCCCCGGAATTTCCGAGGCCTTTCAAGCTATTGATGGTGGGCGATAACGGATTTGAACCGCTGACATCTTCGATGTGAACGAAGCGCTCTACCGCTGAGCTAATCGCCCGATGGCGGGTGTTTAGCCTTAGTCTTCGGTGGCTGCAACCCCCTCCGACATATCTTTTTTACCGGAATTTTCGGCCGGTGTCACAGGCCCGCCGCGCTTCAGCTTGACCACCAGCAGCTCGTCGCCGCTGCCCGCCTGGCCCTTCTGGCGGCCGACGCGGGCCTTGCCCAGCGGCGGCAGATGCAGGTCGCGCCCCGCTGACAGTGCAGCCCCCATCGCGGCCAGCGCGGCCTCGATCACGGTCTTCACATCCTTCTTCTTGATCCCGCTGCCGGCGGCGACCTGTTCGACCAGATCCTTCAGCTTCAGCGCGCCTGCATCGGTCGAAATCACCACACCGGCCGGTTTGCCCTGGCCCTGCTTCCTGGCCGCGGGTTTTGCATCCGCAGGTTTCACTGCCATCCCATTCTCCTCGGGTTAGGTGCCTGATCCTCTGTGATCCATCGCAGATGGCAGGACAGAGGATGTCTGGTGGCCGAAAAAAGAAGGGCGCGGAAACCGCGCCCTTCCTGTCAGATCAATGGGCCATCTGCCCGGCAGAGGGTTCGGGCTTGGCCGCCCGCGCCGCTGCCGCCGCCTCTTCGGCGGCCTCGTCCCATTCCACCGGCTCGGGCTTGCGGACAAGGGCCTGTGCCAGCACCTCGCGCACATGCGTCACCGGGATGATCTTCAGCCCTTCCTTCACATTGTACGGAATATCGGCCAGATCCTTTTCGTTCTCCTGCGGGATCAGCACGGTCTTGATGCCGCCCCGCAGCGCCGCCAGCAGCTTTTCCTTCAGCCCGCCGATGGCCATCGCATTGCCGCGCAACGACACCTCGCCGGTCATGGCGATATCCTTGCGCACCGGGATGCCCGTCAGCACCGAAACGATCGAGGTGACCATGGCAAGGCCGGCCGAGGGGCCATCCTTGGGCGTGGCACCATCCGGGACGTGAACGTGGATGTCGATGTTTTCGAACTTCGGCGGTTTCACACCGATGTCCGGGCTGATCGACCGCACATAGCTGGAGGCCGCGTCGATCGATTCCTTCATCACATCGCCCAGTTTCCCGGTCGTCTTCATCCGGCCCTTGCCCGGCAGTTTCAGCGCCTCGATCTGCAGAAGATCGCCGCCAACGCTGGTCCAGGCCAGACCCGTCACCACACCGACCTGATCTTCCTTTTCGGCCAGACCATAGCGGTGGCGCTGCACGCCCAGATATTCTTCAACCTTTTCGGGCGTCACATCGACATGCGTTGCCTTTTTCTTGAGAATATCCGTGACCGCCTTGCGGGCGAGCTTGGCGATTTCACGCTCCAGATTCCGCACCCCGGCTTCGCGGGTATAGTAGCGGATCACATGGGTCAGCGCCGCATCCGACACCGCGAACTCGGTCTTTTTCAGACCATTGGCCTCGATCTGCTTGGGCAGCAGATGCTGCCGCGCGATCTCGCGCTTTTCGTCCTCGGTGTAGCCGGACAGCGGAATGATCTCCATCCGGTCCAGCAGCGGGCCGGGCATGTTATAGCTGTTGGCCGTGGTCAGGAACATCACATTCGACAGATCGTATTCCACTTCAAGATAGTGGTCCACGAAGGTCGCGTTCTGTTCCGGGTCCAGCACCTCCAGCATGGCGGATGCCGGATCGCCCCGGAAATCCTGCCCCATCTTGTCGATTTCATCCAGCAATATCAGCGGGTTGGTGGTTTTTGCCTTTTTCAGCGCCTGAATGATCTTGCCGGGCATCGACCCGATATAGGTGCGCCGGTGGCCGCGGATTTCGGATTCGTCGCGCACCCCGCCCAGCGAGATGCGGATGAATTCGCGCCCGGTGGCCTTGGCCACCGAACGGCCCAGCGAGGTCTTGCCCACACCCGGGGGGCCGACGAGGCACATGATCGGCCCCTTCAGCTTGGCCGAACGGGCCTGCACCGCCAGATATTCGACGATGCGCTCCTTGACCTTGTCGAGGCCATAGTGATCGGCATCCAGCACCTTCTGCGCGGCGCCCAGATCCTTTTTCACACGGCTTTTGGTGCCCCAGGGCACGCCCAGCAGCCAGTCAAGGTAGTTGCGCACCACGGTCGCCTCGGCGCTCATGGGGGACATGGATTTCAGCTTTTTCAGCTCGGCCTCGGCCTTGTCGCGCGCCTCTTTGGACAGCGCGGTCTTGGCGATGCGCTCTTCCAGCTCGTTCAGCTCGTTCTGGCCTTCTTCGCCGTCGCCCAGCTCCTTCTGAATGGCCTTCATCTGCTCATTCAGATAATATTCGCGCTGGGTCCGCTCCATCTGCGATTTGACGCGGGATTTGATCTTCTTTTCCACCTGCAGCACGGACATTTCGCCCTGCATGTGGCCATAGACCTTTTCCAGACGTTCGCTGACCTGCAGGGTTTCCAGAAGCTCTTGCTTCTGGGCGACCTGGATGCCCAGATGACCCGACACGAGATCGGCCAGCCGTGCTGCCTCACGCGTGTCGGAAACGGCGGCCAGCGCCTCTTCCGGGATGTTCTTCTTGATCTTGGCGTAGCGTTCGAATTCTTCGGCCACGGCACGCAGCAGCGCGTCGGTCACCGACTGGTCGCCCGCGGTTTCCGTCAGCTCTTCCGAGCGTGCCTCGAAGAACGAGTCGTTGGGCAGGAATTCGGTGATTTTCACCCGGGTCTTGCCCTCGACCAGCACCTTCACGGTGCCATCGGGCAGTTTCAGCAATTGCAGCACATTGGCCAGCACACCGGTGCGATAGATGCCATCGGTGGCCGGATCATCCAGCGTCGGGTCGATCTGAGACGACAGCAGGATCTGCCGATCCTCTGCCATGACCTCTTCCAGCGCCCGGACAGATTTTTCACGCCCCACGAACAGCGGCACGATCATGTGGGGAAAAACCACGATATCGCGCAGCGGCAGAACCGGGTAGCTGGGGGAAAGATGTTCGCTCATCCGCGTTTCCTTTCTGGCAGGAAGGCTCTGGCCCCGCTCATCGGCAGCCCGGCCTCCCCCTCTCGGCTCCCATATCTGGGGGTCTGTTACAGGAGTGTCAACTGCGCCTTGGTTCACATTCGATCCGACATGCGGCCGCCGCGCGGGCTGCGCCACAATGACAGCACCATGACAGCACCAGTTTTCCCGAAACCCGCCTGAATCCGGCCCCGTTTGCCCCCCAGCATGGAAGGGCAACCGATACGGCGCGGCATCCCGCGGGAGGAGGAGACATGTTCGGACTTTTTACCCGCAGGGCCAAAGCCCCGGCCTTCCGGCAGCTGCCGCAGGCCATGCCGCTGCCCGAGGATCTGCCGCAGGGCCGCCCGGCGCAGCTGGTGGCACGGCTGCTGACGCAGTTCCGGCTGACGCAGGGGTTTTTCGGCAGTCTGGAGTCCCTGCCCGGCGTGACGGTGCGGCCGATGACCGATGGCATCCTGTGTCTGCGCGACCCCGATCACCTGATCGGCGGCATCCTGACCAATTCCTCGGCGGCGCTGCATTTTACCGTGCTGGATGCCGAATGTTTTGCCCAGCTGACGCTGAACCCGGTGATTTCCGCCTATGGCAGCGCCACGCCGGACTGGTGGCAGGCGGTATCGGGGGCGCTGTCGTGCAGCCTGCCGCTGACACCGCTGACCATGATCGACATCACGGTGGAAAATGCCGAGGTGGACCCGCTGTTTTCCGGCCGCACCCTGCCCGGCGTGTCGCTGGCGATTGCCGCACGCCACGGGGCCTGATGAACGGCAGCAGAGCGGTTTCGGGCTATAGCGGCTCGATATCGCCCTCGGCCCGCTGCGCGTGGAAATCGGCCACGAAGGCCGCCAGCCGACCGGCGGCAATGGCATCGCGCAGGCCCTGCATCAACTCCTGGAAGTAGTGCAGATTGTGCCATGTCATCAGCATGGAGCTGATGATTTCCTGCGATTTGAAAACATGGTGCAGATAGGCCCGGCTGTAGTTGCGGCAGCAGGGGCAGCTGCAAGCTTCGTCCAGCGGGCGCGGATCGTCCATGTGGCGGGCGTTCTTGATGTTCACCTGTCCCCGCCGCGTCCAGGCCTGGCCGGTGCGGCCAGACCGCGAGGGCAGCACGCAATCCATCATGTCGATCCCGCGTTCCACCGCCCCCACGATGTCATCGGGCTTGCCTACGCCCATCAGATAGCGCGGCTTGTCTTCCGGCAGATAGCCCGGCGCGTAATCCAGAACGCCGAACATCGCCTCTTGCCCCTCGCCCACTGCAAGGCCGCCCACGGCATAGCCGTCAAAGCCGATCTGCTGCAGCGCCTTGGCCGATTCTTCGCGCAGATGGGGGGTGACGCCGCCCTGCATGATGCCGAACAGCGCATGCCCCGGCCGGTCGCCGAAGGCATCGCGCGAGCGTTGCGCCCAGCGCATCGACAGGCGCATGGATTTTTCGACCTCGGCCTCGGTCGCGGGCAGCGCCGGGCATTCGTCGAAACACATGACGATATCAGAGCCCAGCAGCTTCTGGATTTCCATGCTGCGTTCAGGCGACAGCATATGCTTGCTGCCATCAATATGGCTGGAAAAGCGCACGCCCTCTTCGGTCAGCTTGCGCAGCGAGGCAAGGCTCATGACCTGAAACCCGCCGCTGTCCGTCAGGATCGGGCGCTCCCAGTTCATGAACTTGTGCAAGCCGCCCAGCCGGGCGATGCGTTCGGCGCCGGGGCGCAGCATCAGGTGATAGGTATTGCCCAGCAGGATGTCGGCGCCCGTGGCGCGCACGCTTTCGGGCATCATGGCCTTCACCGTAGCGGCCGTGCCCACCGGCATGAAGGCCGGGGTGCGGATCTCGCCGCGCGGGGTGGAAATCACGCCGGTCCGGGCCTTGCCCTCGGTTGCGTGAAGGGTGAAGCTGAATTTCGCGGTCATCCTGCCGTCCTTTGCCAAGCCCCCGTCTTTGCGGCAAAGCGGCGCGAAAGCCAAGGGGGCAAGGCCGGTTTCGCGGCCCTGCGGGGCAGATCCTGTCGTGGCACCTGCGCTTCGGGTCAGGCCTTGGGGTGCAGAACCTTGCCGATGGCGGCGGTTTCATCGCTGGCACTGCGCACGGCCTGCTGCGCGATATCGGTGACAGAGGCCGCAAGTTTATGCGTTTCGCTGCCATAATCCGCCAGGCTGCGCTGCATGAATTCGGCCCAGAGCGACATCACATCGCCCGCTTCGGTCGCAGAGGCCAGATGCGCCACCATGACTCGATCCCGTTCAAACCGGGTGCGCAGGAAATCCAGCAATTCGATATTCTGCCGCAGCAGCGCCTCCATCATCTGGGCCTGCGGACGGATCAGCGCCGCCATGGCCGCAGCGGAGGCCCCGGGCATCAGGGTGGAAAAGGCGTCGAAGGGGTTTGGGACGGGGGTTGGGGGTTTCTGGGCGGGCATTGCAATCTCCTCCATCTGGCGGGGTATCCCCGCAGATGATTCGTATCCCGCCCGGCGCATCGGCGCCTTGACCTGTGACAAGCCGGCGGCGGCGGGGTGCCAAAACCTCAGCCCGGATGGATCTTTGCCGCGCGGCCCCGGCGCAGGGCGGACAGAAATACGCGAAAGCCGCGCCGATTTGCCGGAATTCCGCCGCAACCGGCCATTTTGCCGCAGCATCTGATCCAGATCAGATACGCATTGCTGAAACCGGATTAGCGTCAGCCCAACAGCCACAGCCGGATTTGCCATGCGTCTGACCACCCGCACCAACCTTGCCTCGCGCGTGCTGATGTTCTGCGGCGTCAATGCGGGCCGCACCGTCCGCTCTGCCGAGATTGCCGCCACCTGCAACGCATCGGAAAACCATCTGGCGCAGGTGATCCATCAGCTGCAGCACAATGGTTTCGTGCGCACCCTGCGCGGGCGCGGCGGCGGGCTGAGCCTGGCGCGGGCGCCCGAGGCGATCTCGATGGGGGCGGTGTTCCGGGTGTTCGAGGCGGGCCTGCCCTTTGCCGAGTGTTTTTCGGCAGAGAGCAACACCTGCCCGCTGACCGAAAGCTGCCGGTTGCGCAGTTTCATCGCCCGCGCGGTCGAGGCGTTCTATCACGAGATGGATATGGTCACGCTGGATGATCTGATCCGCGGCAATTGCGGGCTGCACAGCCTGTTGGCGATGGAAGAGCGGCTGATGCAGCCAAACTGCCCCGCCACGGACGGCGCAGACCAGCCCATGGCCGCCATACCCGCCGCCTAGCGGGCGGCAAGCGCCTGAACAGCGGGCGCCGGGGTCAGGGATGGATGATCCACCAGAATGATCGCGGGGTTGCGCAGGCCCGCCTGCCGGATGGCCCCCGCGAGCCCGGCGAGATGGCAGCGCAGCACCTGTTCGCGCCCGGTTCCGGCATGGCTGATCGCAGTCACGGCGGTATCGGGCGGCAGGCCCCCGGCCAGCAGATCCGCCTCAATCTGGCCGATGCGGTGAATGGCCATGTAAAGCGCCAGCCGCGTGCCCGGCGGCATCCCCTGCGCCAGCCCGGATACCGCGCCCCCTGCCTCGGCGGTGCCGGTGGCGATCAGCAGCCGGTCAAAGCGGCCGCGTTCCGTCAGCGGTGCGCCCAGCGCGGCGGCAGCGGCAGAGGCGGCGGTGATGCCCGGCACAATCTCCACCTCCAGCCCTGCCGCCCGTGCCGCCGCCAGTTCCTCGCCCGCGCGGCCAAAGATCGACGGGTCGCCGGATTTCAGCCGCACCACGGCCAGACCCTGCCGGGCTGCTGCCACGATGGCGGTATCAATGGCCTCTTGCTGCCAGCCCGGCCCGCCCGGCGTCTTGCCCACATCCACCCGGCGGCACTGCGGCGGGATCAGCGCCAGCACCTCGGGGGAAACCAGCCGGTCATGAAACACCACATCCGCCGCCATGATCCGCGCCAGCGCGCGGCGGGTCAGCAGATCCGCCGCACCGGGGCCTGCGCCCACCAGGCTGATACGGCCCTGCCCGGCGGGTTCTGCCGTTTGCGGATCAAGGCGGGTGGGATCGGGGTGCAGGGTCATTCGGCAGCCTCTTTCATCGGCAGGTGCAGCGCGACCAGACGCGCGATTTCGGGGCGGCAGGAGCCGCAGTTGCTGCCCGCCTTCAGCGCATTGCCAACCTCTGCCACGCTGACGCACTGGCCTGCGGAGATGACCCCGGCGATGGTGTTCACCCCCACACCGAAGCAGGAACAGACGATGGCGCCCGGATCGGGCCGATCCGCCCCCGGCTGGCCTGACAGGACATCAGCCGCCATCTCGGCGCCGATCTGCCCGGTCAGCCAGTTGCGCGCCACGGCCACGGGTTCGGGCGAAACGAACAGCGCAGCGACCAGCTGCCCATCCTGCACGAAGGCCACGCGGAACCGGCCACGGCTGCGATCTTCGTAAACCAGCGCCTCGGCATCGGGGCCAAGCCCGAACAGCGCGCGGGCCTGCGCCTGCCAGTCTGCGGGCACTGCCACCCCGGCGAGTTCGGCCCGCATCCCACCGCCTTCGGTGGGGGCAATGGCCCAATAGTCGCAATCGGGCCGGAAGGGCCGCGCCGCAATGGCAAAGCCGTGCCAGCGCGCGGCAAAGGGCGCGATGGCTACAGCCGCCGCCTTGCTTTCCGGCTGGCCAGACACCGGATCGGTGATGCCCGCCACCAGCGCATCAATGCGGCCAGTGGGCGCGGTTTCCCCGGTCCAGTGCATGGGGGCGAAGGGGTTGCCCGGCGCCACGCGATCCGTCACCAGCACGCGCAGCACGGCCCGGCCCTGTGGCGAGGCGACCTCGGCCAGGCTGGCCGGGGCCAGCCCCAACCGGGCGGCATCCTGCGGGTGCAGTTCCAGAAACGGTTCGGCCAGATGCGCACCCAGACGCGGCGCAAGGCCGGTGCGCGTCATCGTGTGCCACTGGTCGCGGATGCGGCCGGTGTTCAGGCGGAAGGGATGTTCCACGCTCAGCGCCTGGGGCGCGCGCGGGGTGACGGGCAGCATGCGGGCGCGGCCATCGGGGGTATGAAACCGCCCCTGCCCGAAGAACCGCCCGCCCCGCTGCCGCGCATTGGCGGGCCAGAGGAAAGGGCGCAGTGCGTCATATTCTGCCGCCGCGATGGCGGCATGATCGGAAATGTCGAAATCGCTGCCCAGATTGCCCGCCACGCCGGAAAGCGCGGCATATTCGGCAAAGATTTCTGCCGGGCTTTCCCAATCAAACCCGGCAAAGCCCATGCGCCGCGCCACCTGTGCCAGTGCCCACCAATCGGCCCGCGCCTGCCCCGGCGCCGCGCGGAAGGGCCGCTGGCGGCTGATCCGGCGTTCGGAATTGGTCACCGTGCCGTCCTTTTCACCCCAGCCGGTGGCGGGCAGCAGCACCTGCGCCAGCCGGGCGGTATCGGTTTCGGCCACGATGTCTGACACCACCACGAAATCGCAGGCCGCAATGGCCCGCGCCACCCGGTCGGCATCGGGCATGGTGACGGCGGGGTTGGTGTGGATGATCCACAGCGCCTTGATGCGGCCATCCTCCACCGCGCGGAACATGTCGACCGCCTTCAGCCCCGGCTTTTCGGCCATGGCGGGCGCGGCCCAGAAGCCCTGCACGGCGGCGCGATGGGCGGGGGTTTCGATCTCCAGATGGCAGGCCAGCATATTGGCCAGCCCGCCCACCTCGCGCCCGCCCATGGCATTGGGCTGGCCAGTCATGCTGAACGGCCCCATGCCGGGGCGGCCGATGCGGCCAGTGGCCAGATGGCAGTTCAGGATGGCATTCACCTTGTCCGATCCGCTGGAGGATTGGTTGATGCCCTGGGAATAGAGCGTGACCACCTTTTCCGTGCCCGCCCAGAGCTGCAGGAAGGCCGCCAGATCGGCGGGGGCCAGCCCGGTGGGGTGATCGGCGCTCGCGCGGGCAGCATCAAGCGCGGCGTCCAGCCCGCTGACATTCTGCAGGAAGGCGGCATCCAGATGGCCCTGATCGGCCAGATGCAGCAACAGCGCGTTGAACAGCGCGGCATCGGCACCGGGGGCCAGCGCCAGATGCAGATCGGCGCCATCGCAGGTTGCGGTGCGGCGCGGGTCGATCACCACCATCTTCATCTCGGGCCGCGCGGCACGCGCCGCCACCAGCCGCTGATAGATCACCGGATGGCACCAGGCGAGGTTTGATCCCACCAGCACCACCAGATCGGCCTGTTCCAGATCCTCATAGAGCCCGGGCACGGTATCGGTGCCGAAGGCGCGGCGGTGCCCCGCCACCGATGACGCCATGCAGAGCCTTGAATTGGTGTCGATATTGGCCGAACCGATGAAGCCCTTCATCAGCTTGTTGGCCACATAGTAATCTTCGGTCAGAAGCTGGCCCGAGACGTAAAGCGCCACCGAATCCGGCCCATGCGTGGCGATGGTGTCGCGGAACTTGCCCGCCACCAGATCCAGCGCTTCGTCCCAGCCCGCTGCGCGGCCCTGAATGCGCGGCACCAGCAGGCGGCCCTCCAGCGTG
>Ga0154534_1001_pt1 | contig 17229 bp, 19 predicted proteins | sample RifGroF1_FD_105677 | JGI IMG/M metagenome (GOLD analysis project Ga0154534, IMG submission 105677) | Rhodobacteraceae bacterium GWF1_65_7 | reverse complement strand
GATGACCAGCGGCAGCAGCGTCACGAATTCCACATAGGGCCGCGCCCAGGGCATTTTCAGCCGCACCCAGAAGGCGGTGGGCACCACCAGCAGCACGCCGATCACGATGGTGGCCAGCGCCATCATCACGGAAAAGCTGAAGGTTGCCTGAAATTCGGGGTCATTGATGACCTTGGCATAGGCATCGAGGCTGTAGACCCCGCGCCGCGCCTTCAGCGAAAACTCGGTCAGGCCTGCCAGCGGGATGAAGAAATACAGCAGGCCGAAGATCAGGACGACCCAGCCGGTGATGCGGGCAAAAAGGCTCATTTCAGCCACCGTTCGGCGCGGATGCGCAGCCAGATATAAAGGACATTTGCGACAGCGGTGACGACGATCATGCCAAAGGCCATGGCATAGCCCAGGTTCGGATTGCCCAGCACATCGCCGCGGATCTGCGCGAACAGCTGGATGGGCACGATGTTCAGCCCCGAGCCGGTCAGCGCGATGGCGGTGGCGACGGCGCCGAAGGCATTGGCGAACAGCAGCGCGAATGTGCCCAGCAGCGACGGAAACAGGATCGGCAGGGCCACCATGCGCCAGTATTGCGCGACGGAGGCGCCCAGAACCTCGGCCGCTTCGCGCCATTCGCGTTTCAGCCCTTCGAGCGCGGGGGTGATGATGAGGATCATCAGCGGGATCTGGAAGAACAGATAGGTGACGGTCAGGCCCCAGAAGGACAGGATGTTGAAGCCCAGATCGCGCGACAGCACGATGCCGAAATTGGTGCGCAGGAAGACCGAGACCAGGCCCACCGGGCCGAAGGTGGCCAGAAAGGCAAAGGCCAGCGGCACGCCCGCGAAGTTTGACGCCACGCCCGAAAAGGTCATCAGCGGTGCCCGGATCCATTTCGGCACGGCGCCGAAGGTGACGGCAGCGGCCATGCCAAAGCCGATCAGGCAGCCGAGCGCGGCCGAGGCGACCGAGATCTTGACCGAAACCCAATAGCTGGAGGGGATGGTGCCGGTGTTCAGATCGCGGATGTTCTGCAGGGTAAAGGCCCCTGTGCGATCCTGAAACGCGCCGATGACGATATGCAGCGTCGGCCAGATCAGGAACAGAAAGGCGAAGATGGCAAAGGGCACGAGGCCCAGCCATGTGAGCGGCAGGCGCCGCCGTGGCGCGGGAGGGGCGTCAGGCATAGGGCACTGTCCTGTCGGGGAATATGGGTCGGGTGTTATGATTGCCGCGCCCCGGCCCGAAAGATCGGACCGGGGCGGGAAAGGATCGCGCGGGGGCGATTACTGGACGTTGGCGCCCACGACGGCATCCCAGCCGCCGGTCACGGCCATCTTGTTGGCGTCCACCTCTTCCAGCGTCGGGAAATAGGCGGCTTCATAGCTTTCGGCCGGCGGCAGTTTCGCCATGGCTTCGGCATCGAGCTTGCCTGCGGCGGCCATCGCGTTGAAGCGCGCCGGGTGGCAGTAGCCCTTCAGCCAGAGGTTCTGGCCTTCATCCGAATAGAGGTATTCCATCCACAGCTTGGCAGCGTTCGGATGCGGGGCATAGGCGCTGATGCCCTGCACATAGACACCGGCGAGAACGCCGGTCTTCGGCACGACCACTTCGACCGGCGGGTTGCCGGCCAGTTCGTCAGCCCAGGCCAGCGCGTTGTAATCCCATGCGATGGCGATCGGGGTGGCGCCCTGTGCGATGGTGCCTGCCTTGGCGATAACCGGAACGAAATTGCCGGCCTTGTTCAGTTCGGCGAAATAGTCCAGACCGGCCTTGCCGGCGGCTTCGCCCGAAGCGGCGCCCTTGCCCAGACCGGCGGCCAGAACACCCAGGATCGCCTGGTTCGAGGCGCGCGGATCACCGGCCAGAGCCACCTGCCCTGCATATTCCGGCTTCAGCAGATCGGCCCAGTCGGACGGGGTGTTGGTGACCAGATCCTTGTTCACGATGAACGACATGACGCCGTAATAATCGCCATACCAGTAGCCTTCGGCATCCTTGATGCTGTCCGGAATCTCGTCCCAGGTGGAGACCTTGTAGGGCTGCAGCAGGCCTTCGGCCTTCATCGACGGGCCAAAGGCCAGACCGACATCGACGACGTCAGGCGCTTGCGGGCCCTTGTTGTCCTTGTTGGCCTTCACGGCCTCCACTTCGTCGGCGGAGCCGGCGTCGGGGTTCAGCTCGTTCACCTGGATTTCCGGGTATTTGGCCTTGAAACCGGCGATCACGTCGCCGTAGCCACACCAGCTGTGCGGCAGGGCGATGGTGGTCAGCATGCCTTCGGCTTTGGCGGCGGCTTCGATCTCGGCCAGCGACTGGGCGCTGACAAGGCCGGTCGATGCCAGAAGGGCCGCAACAGTCAGCGCGGCGGTGGTTTTGGTGAGCGTCATTCTCATCTCCCTTGGGCCTGCGCCCGGTTGGTGACTTAGGCGTCTTATTCTTGTCGTGTGACAGTTTCATGGAACTGCCGCTGTCCGTGATCTAAGCGTGGAAAATAGCCCCGCGCAACGAGTCTGTTACATGAGTGTTACATATTTTTCACAGACAGCGCCGCAGAACGATCCGTTTCAGGCAGCAACCGCCCAAAAACGAAACGGGCGCGAAAATCGCGCCCGTCATTTCCGTTCCAAATCGCGCATTTACGCGAATCACGCCTCGGCAAACAGCCCGTCGGCCTTGATGCTTTTGTAAGCTTCATCCAGCGACAGCTTGGCCCGTGCCACCAGAATGTCGATCTCTTCCAGCGAGATGACCAGCGGCGGAGAGATGATCATCCGGTCGTAAACGTGGCGCATGATGAGGTTGTTGGCAAAGCAGCGTTCCCGGGTGCGCAGGCCGACGGTGCCCGGTTTGGCGGCGAATTTGGCGCGGGTGACCTTGTTCGGTGTCAGTTGCAGCGCACCCATCAGGCCCACCAGCTTGGTCTCGCCCACCATCGGGTGATCGCCAAGCGCGTGCCATTTTTCGGCCAGATAGGGGCCTGCCACGTTCTTCACATGGTCGACGATGCCCTCTTCCTCGATGATGCGCAGGTTTTCCAGCGCGACGGCAGCGGCCACCGGATGGCCGGAATAGGTGTAGCCGTGGTTGAAATCATCCTCGGCATTGCCGATCACATGGGCGATCTCGTCGCAGACGATCGAACCGCCGATCGGCTGATAGCCGGAGGACAAGCCCTTGGCCACGGTCATGATATGCGGCTTGATGTTGAAGGTCTGGCTGCCGAACCAGTTGCCGGTACGGCCAAAGCCGGTGATGACCTCGTCCACGATCAACAGGATGCCGTATTTGTCGCAGATGCGCTGGATTTCCGGCCAGTAGGTGCTGGGCGGCACGATCACCCCGCCTGCGCCCTGCACGGGTTCGGCGATGAAGGCGGCAACCTTGTCGACGCCCAGTTCGAGAATTTTCTCTTCCAGCTCCTGCGCGCGCATCAGGCCGAAAGCCTCGGGCGTCATGTCGCCGCCTTCGGCCCACCAGTTGGGCTGGCCGATATGTTCGATGCCGTCGATCTTGCCGCCGGTGGCATGGATATAGGTCATGCCGCCCAGCGAGCCGCCGCCCATGGTGGAGCCGTGATAGCCGTTCTTGCGAGCGATGATGACGCGCTTTTCGGGCTGGCCCTTGATATCCCAGTAGCGGCGCACGAGGCGGATATTGGTGTCATTCGCCTCGGATCCGCTGGAGGCGAAGAACACATGGTTCAGATCGCCCGGCGCCAGTTCGGCCAGTTTCGCGGCCAGCGCGATGGCGGGCACATGGGTCGTCATGAAGAAGGTGTTGTAATAGCTCAGCTCTTCGATCTGGCGGGCCGCAGCCTGCGCCAGTTCGGGGCGGCCGTAGCCCACGTTGACGCACCACAGGCCTGCCATGCCGTCGATGATGCGGTTGCCTTCGCTGTCATTCAGCCAGACGCCCTTGGCCCCGGTCATCACCCGAACGCCGCGCTTGGCCAGCTGCCCGTCAGAGGTGAAGGGGTGCATGTGGTGCGCCGCATCCAGCGCCTGAAGTTCTGCCGTGGGCAGATGGTTGGTGATCTTGTTCATGGCATCCTCGGATCGGTTCGGATCGGGCGGAACCAATGCAGATTCGACGCCCCGTTACCCTGCCAGCTTACGGGGTCCGGGCGCGCGACGCAAGAATTTGATCAAATTTTGCGGTATCCGATTTCGTGGTGTCAGATTTCGCGGTGTCAGATTTCGCCGGCGATCATCGCCTGCCGCACCTGACCGATGCCATCGGCGATATCGGATTCGAAAGCCTGGCGCAGCGCCGGGGCATCCCCGGCCCGCATGGCCGCCAGCGCCTCGGCATGGCGGTCGGGCAGGCCCGATCCCAGATAGCGCGCACAGACCACCCGCAGCGACGGCCCGAAGCGCAGCCAGAGCGAGCTGGCGATATCTTCCAGAACCACAGCCTGCGCCATGGCATAAAGCGCAAAGTGGAAGGCGTGGTTCTGCTGCAGATAGGTATGCACATCGCCGGCCAGAATGGCGGGTTCGATGGTGGCATCCACCTCTGCCAGCCTGTCGATCCGGTCGGGCGTCAGGCGGATGCAGGCCAGTTCGGCGAGCTTTGGTTCGATGGACAGCCGGGCATGGGCCAGCTGATCCAGCACATCGGGCGTGATGCGGGGCACGGTGACGCGGCGGTTGTCCTGCAGGACCAGCGCGCCTTCGGCGGTCAACCTGCGGATCGCCTCGCGCACCGGGGTCATGCCTGCGTCCAGATCGCGGATCAGGCCCTGAATGGTCACCGGCTGGCCCGGCGCCAGATCGCCGAACAGCACCATGTCGCGCAGGCGGGCGTAGGTCAGCTCGTGGGTCGGGATCTTGCGCCCGGCCTCGTTCTGCCCCTGTCCATATGCCGCATCATCCATGCCCGGACCTCCTCCGATCTGGGGGCACCATATGGAGGGTTTGAGAACTTGATCAAGTGCAGCCGCGCAAAACACCCCTGCCCGGCGGTAATTCTGCCGAAAGAGCCGCCTTTGGCTGGCCGACAGCGGCGACGGTCAGGCCAGCGGGGTATCCGGCCCGCCGGGCGCCACCACCAGAGGATGCGCGGTGCGGATCACCCGTTCGCAATAGGCGGCCAGTTCCTTGCGGCTTTCAAAGCCGTCCACCGGCACCGGGGGGTGAAAGATCACCTCGATCCGGCCCTGGCGCGGGGTGGCCAGCACCTGAAGCAGATGACCTGCAAAGCTCATGTCGCCCCACCAGCCATAGAAGCGGCGGTCGTGGCCCGGCGGGGCGTGATAGACCACGGTCACCGGCTGAATATGCATGATGCGATCCAGACCATGGCTGTAGAACGCCTGAAACAGCGAGGATTTGAACGGCAAGACCCGCAGCGTATCGGTGGAGGTGCCCTCGGGGAAGAACAGCAGGCGATGCCCGGCGCGCAGACGCTCTTCCAGCTGCTGCTGCTGGCGCTTGGCCTCGGTGCCCTTGCGGGTGATGAACAAAGTGCCGGTGGCCCGCGCCAGCAAACCGATGCCCGGCCAGCTGGCCACATCGGCCTTGGAGACGAAATAGACCCGGTCGGCGGCGTTCAGCGAAAAGATGTCGATCCAGCCCGCGTGATTGGCAACGATGGCGCCACGTTCCGTCATGGGTTTGCCCTGCAGGCTGTAGCCGAAGCCCATGATGGCAAGCCCCGCCCGGCAGACAAAGCGGGTGATCCAGGGCGTCAGCGGGCGGGACGGGCCGAACAGCGGGGCTTCGATCAGCCGCAGCAGCAGGAACAGCAGAAAGCAGCCATAGGTCACCAGCGCCAGCAGCAGCCCGCGCAGGGCAACCAGCGCCCAGCCCAGCAGGCCGATGCGCGGCGTCTGCATCCGGTCATCGCTCCAGCCGGTCATGCGTTTTCCCCGTGCCTGCGCACATAGAAATCCTTGTGCCGCTCTGACATCCGGGCGGTATCCATCACCAGCAGAACATCCGTGGTGTTGAAGGCATGATCCACCCAGGCACCATCGCCGACAAACCCGCCCAGCCGCAGATAGGCCTTGATGAGCGCGGGCGTGGCCTGCATCGCGGCGCGGCGGTCGATCCCGTCGGAGGGCAGCACATCCATCGCCGCGCGATGCGGTGCCCGCGCCACGGCGCGCAGTTCGGGCGGGGCCAGATGGTTGTGCCAGAGATAAGCCAGGGGCTGCGCCAGCGCGGCCACATCGGTGCCGGGGAAAGAGGCGGTGCCGAACATGATCTCGATCCCGCGATCCTGCACATATTCGGCCAGATGGTTCCACAGCAGCATCATCGCCGCCCCACCCCGGTAATCGGGATGCACGCAAGACCGGCCCAGTTCCAGCAGCCGGCGCCCGGTGGCACGCAGCGGGGAGAGATCATATTCGCTTTCCGAATAGAACGCCTGCCCCGGCCCGATCCGATCCCCCGGCAACAGCCGGTAGACGCCGACGACATCCTGCAGCAAAGCCGGATCGCGGCGCCGGTCGATCAGCAGCAGGTGATCGCAGACAGCGTCGAAATCATCGCGTTCCAGCCGGGCGTCGTGGTCGATCAACGGGCCGTCACTGCCCATTTCACCCACGAATACGTCATAGCGCAGACGTTGCGCGGCCCGCAGGTCGCGCGCATCGGCGGCAAGGCGCAGTTCGAATGCGGTTTCCTCCGCCGTCATCTTCGGCAGGCCCCCTCTGGCGTCATCCCTGCGGTCTTAGGGGGCCGGACCGCGGCTTGCAACCCTTCAGCAGCGGCGCGGAATTCTTCAAGGGCACGGCGTCCTTGCAAAATTTCGCAGCCGCCCTCTATTGTCAGCTAGTGGTCAAAGACCTGCATCAGCATCACCTGCGCCCCGTCGATCACCACCTTGCCCTGGTGTTCGAAGTTCACGGTGATCCGGCTGCCGATCCGCGATTGCACCTGACCCAGGCCCCAATCCGGCTCTTGCGGATGACGGACCAGCATACCGGGTTCCAAAAGTCCATTAAGCCCTTGATTCATCCTGCTTCCCCAGTGCCCCTAACCAGAGCGAAAATGCCAGACCGATACGATCTGAATGCCCTTCTGGGCTCCCGAATCTGTCACGACCTTATCAGCCCGATCGGTGCCATCGGCAATGGAGTCGAACTTCTCATCATGGATGGGGCGCATCAGGGCCCGGAAATTGCGCTGATCGCGGAAAGCGTGGCCAGCGCCAATGCCCGCATCCGGTTCTTTCGCATCGCCTTTGGTGCCTCGGCCACCGATCAGCGGATCGGACGGCCCGAGGTGCAGAACATCCTGGCGGATCTGACGCGCGGTGGCCGCCTGACGATCGACTGGAACGGCCCCCCCGATCTGCAGCGGCGCGAGGTGAAGCTGCTGTTCCTGCTGGTGATGTGTCTGGAAACGGCCATGGCCTATGGCGGGCGGATCACCGTCGATCATGAGGAAGGCCGCTGGTTGCTGACAGGGGTGGCGCAGAAGCTGAAATCAGATCCCGATCTGTGGGCGATGCTGACGCGGCCTGCGGCGGGCCATCCGGTGACGGCAGCGCAGGTGCATTTTGCCCTGACGCCGGAAGAGCTGGCCCGGCAGAACCGCAAGATCGGGGTGGAGATTCAGGACGCCACGATCCGGCTCAGCCTCTGACCGCCGGATGCCGGGGCCGGATCAGGCCCCCACGCGGCTGGCCGAAATCACCGCCGGGGGCAGAACCCGGCGGTGCCGTTTCAGGCGCGGCAGATGCCGTCGCCGGTGACCAGATATTTGAAACTGGTCAGCTGTTCCGCCCCCACCGGGCCGCGGGCGTGCATCTTGCCGGTGGCAATGCCGATTTCCGCCCCCATGCCGAATTCGCCGCCATCGGCAAACTGGGTAGAGACATTGCGCATCAGGATTGCCGAATCCAGCCGCTGAAAGAACTTCGCCGCCGTGGCGTCATTCTCGGTCAGGATGCTTTCGGTATGCTGGCTGCCATAGCGGCGGATATGCTCGATGGCGCCATCGACCCCATCCACCAGCTTTACCGCGATGATCATGTCGAGAAACTCGCGGCCGAAATCATCGGGCTTGGCGGGCACCGTGCCCGGGATGCGCGACAGCGCGCCCTCGGCCCGCACCTCGACCCCGGCCGCCAGCAGATCCTGGATCAGCACATCGCCATGATCGGTCCAGAAAGCCCAATCCATCAGCAGACATTCGGCAGAACCGCAGATCCCGGTGCGCCGGGTCTTGGCGTTCAGCAGCACGCGGCGCGCCTTGTCGATATCGGCATCGCGGTCGGCATAGATATGGCAGATGCCTTCCAGATGCGCGAAGACCGGCACCCGCGCCTCTTTCTGCACCAGCCCCACGAGGCCCTTTCCACCGCGCGGCACGATCACGTCGATGAATTCCACCGCCTGCAGCATGGCCGAAACCGCCGCCCGGTCGCGCGTGGGGATCAGCTGGATCGCGGCTTCGGGCAGACCGGCGGCGCGCAGGCCTTCCACCATGCAGGCATGGATCGCGGCCGAAGAGTGAAAACTCTCCGATCCGCCGCGCAGGATCACGGCATTGCCGGCCTTCAGACACAAAGCGCCGGCATCCGCCGTCACATTGGGACGGCTTTCATAGATCACGCCCACCACGCCCAAAGGCGTGGCCACGCGCTGGATATGCAGCCCGGTCGGCCGGTCCCATTCCGCCAGAACCCGCCCCACCGGATCGGGCTGGGCGGCGATGGCGCGCAACCCTTCGACAATCGCGCCGATGCGCCCCTCGTCCAGCTTCAGCCGGTCCAGCATCGCCGGGCTCAGGCCCTTTTCGGCGCCATAGGCCATATCCAGCACATTGGCCGCGATGATTTCGTCGCGGCGCGTCCAGACGGCCTCGGCCGCCGCGGTCAAAGCGGCCTCCTTGTGCTCGGATGGCGTGAAAGCCAGCTCCGCCGCCGCCGCCCGGGCCGCAGCCCCGATGGTGCGCATCAGCTCTGCCATATCTTCCATCGCCTGCTCCTTCCTCTTGGTCAAAATACCCCCGCCGGAGGCATCCGCACTCACCGCCCCGCGCGGCATCGCATTGGCGCGCAAGGCAAATTTCTTCGAAGAAATTTGCAAAAATCTTGCAAGATTTTTGCGCTTCTTCCCGAGGGTCACACCACCATATCGTCGCGGTGGATCAGCGCCGCCCGGCCCTCGTAGCCCAGGATCCCAGCAATATCGCCCGATCGGTGCCCGGCAATCGCCCGCGCCTCGTCGGAGGTATAGCGGATCAGGCCGCGCCCCAGCGCCGCGCCATCGGGGCCGATGATCCCCACCGGCTCGCCCCGGCCAAAGCTGCCTTCCACCGCCACCACACCGGCAGGCAAAAGGCTTTTCCCGGCGCGCAGGGCCAGCACGGCCCCGGCATCCAGCCGGACCCGGCCCTTTTCCTTCATCGCATTGATCCAGCGCTTGCGCGCCAGCTGCGGATCAGCTTGGGCCACAAACCAGGTGCGATGCGCTCCTTCGGCCAGCGCCTTCAGCGGGCGAAGGGTGGAGCCTTCCATGATCGCCATGGCACAGCCGCCGGCAACAGCGGTCTTGGCCGCCATCAGCTTGGTCTTCATGCCGCCCTTGGACAGGCCGGAAATCGGATCGCCCGCCATCGCCTCGATCTCGGGCGTGATGACATCGACCAGATCAAAGCGCACCGCCGTCGGGTCTTCTTTCGGATTGGCCGAATAGAACCCGTCGACATCAGACAGCAGGATCAGCTGATCTGCCCCCACCGTCACCGCGATCTGCGCCGCCAGCCGGTCATTGTCGCCATAACGGATCTCATCCGTGGCGACTGTGTCGTTTTCGTTGACAATCGGCACGACGCCCAACCCCAGCAGGGTTTCCATCGTGGCGCGGCTGTTCAGATAGCGGCGGCGGTCTTCGGTATCTTCCAGCGTCACCAGCACCTGCCCCGTGGTGATACCATGCGGCGCCAGAACCTCTTCATAGGCGCGGGCCAGCCGGATCTGCCCCACGGCAGCGGCGGCCTGCGATTGTTCCAGCGTCAGCGCCCCGGCAGGCAGGCCCAGCACGATGCGTCCCAGCGCGATGGAGCCGGAGGATACCAGCACCACATCGGCGCCGCGCACCTTGGCCTCGGCCACGTCGAGAGCCAGCGCCGACAGCCAGCCCTGCCGCAATCCCTTTGCCCGATCCACCAGCAGGGCCGATCCGATCTTGATGACCAGCCGCTTTGCCGCGCGCACATCGGGCGCGACACGCTCCATCACGGTTGCCACGGCTTGACCTCGACCGGCATCTGCGCCCGGCGATCTTCGGTGATGCGGGCATAAAGGTTGCGCAACACATCCTTGATGCCTTCGCCGGTGGCACCGGAAATCAGATGCACCTCGCCGCCGCTGGCCTTTTCAAGCGCGCGCTTGCGGGTGCCGATGGTCTTTTTATCCAGCGCGTCGATCTTGTTCATGGCGAGGATGCGCGGCTTGTCGGCCAGATCTTCGGCATAGGCTTCCAGCTCGTGCACGATGGTGCGGTAATCCTTGGTGATGGTGCTGGAGGTGCCATCCACCAGATGCAGCAGCACCGAACAGCGTTCGACATGGGCGAGGAACTGGTCGCCCAGGCCGCGGCCTTCGCTGGCGCCTTCGATCAGGCCGGGGATATCGGCCATCACGAATTCATGCGCATCAATGCCCACCACACCCAGATTGGGCACCAGCGTGGTGAACGGATAATCCGCGATCTTTGGCCGTGCGTTCGATACGGCGGCCAGGAAGGTGGATTTGCCGGCATTCGGCAGGCCGACAAGGCCCGCATCCGCGATCAGCTTCAGCCGCAGCCAGATGGTGCGTTCGACACCATCCTGCCCGGGATTGGCGCGGGCCGGGGCGCGGTTGGTCGAGGATTTGAAATAGAGGTTGCCGAAGCCGCCATTACCGCCCTTGGCCAGCAGCACGCGCTGGCCCGGCACCGTCAGATCGGCCAGAACGGTTTCCTCGTCTTCGTCGATCAGCTCGGTGCCCACCGGCACGCGCAGCACGATGTCATCGCCGGATTTGCCGGTTTTCTGGTTGCCCATGCCGGGCTGGCCCGATTTGGCGAAGAAATGCTGCTGGTAGCGGAAGTCGATCAGGGTATTCAGCCCCTCCACCGCTTCGGCCCAGACGGAACCGCCATTGCCGCCATCGCCGCCATCAGGGCCGCCGAATTCGATGAACTTCTCGCGCCGGAAGGACACGCAGCCCGATCCGCCGCCGCCCGAGCGGATATAGACTTTGGCAAGATCGAGAAACTTCATGGGGTGACCCTTCGGGAATGATACGGGTAAAGGCGATAGACCCGGAGCCTTCCGGGCGCAAGCGCAGCCTTGCCTGCAAGGCTGTATTTAGGGCTGTGGTCGGTCGTCGAGCGTGGCTTCCATGAAGACAAGATCCAGCCAGCGGCCGAATTTCTGGCCCACCTCGCGCATCCGCGCGGTTTCCACAAAGCCCGCGCGGGCATGCAGGCGGAGCGAGGCCGCGTTTTCCGATGTGATGGCCGCGACCATCTTGTGCTTGCCGCAGGCCGCAGCCCGGGGCAGCAGCGCCGCCAGCAGGTTCTGTGCGACTCCCTGCCCACGCGCCTGCGCATGGACATAGACCGAGTTTTCCACCGTGGCCCGGAACCCATCAAACGGCCGCCAGTCGCCAAAGCTGGCATAGCCCAGCACCTGGGGGCCGCGCACCGCCACCAGCACCGGATAGCCCAGTGCCGCGCGCGCCTGCATCCAGGCCACGCGGTTGGCGGCATCCACCTCGCCCTCCATCAGGATGGCGGTCGTGTGGCGCACGGCATCGTTATAGATGTCGGCAATGCCTGCCGCATCTTCGGGCGTTGCATCGCGCAGGGTGATCTGGTCGCTCATCATGCCTTATCCTGCCCCGGCCTTGCGGGAATCTCCAGCCTCTTTGCGTCCCAATCGCCGCGCGTCAGTTCAAGCCAGACCTGCGGCACGTCGCGGCCCAGAGAGCGGGCGAATTTCACGCCGCGCCCGGTTTCGCGAAAGCCCAGCTTGCCCAGCACATGGGCCGAGGCCGCATTATCGGCAAAGCGCCGCGCGATGACGGGCGCGGCATCGGCCGCCGCGAAATGCGCGGCCAGAAGGCAAGACGCCGCCGCGGTGGCATGGCCCTGCCCCTGCGCCGCCGGGTCTATCCAGTAGCCCAGACCATCGACATTCAGCCCCACCACCCCGACGAAGCGCCCCGCAGCCTCGATCGCCCAGATCCCGCCAGGTGGCAGGCCGGGCAGCCAGGCATCGAAATCGGCGTTTGCATAGGGATGGGGAACCGAGGTCAGCCAGCGGCTGACCTCGAATTGTGACAGCACGGCCACCACGGCCGCCCTGTCATGTTCCACGATCGGGCGCAGCAGCCTCTGCCCCGCCTGAAGCCGGGCCGGAAGCGCCATGATCGCCCCCCTAGTCCAGCTTGCGCAGATAGGTCCAGGTTGGCACCCGGGCATTGCGCGCCACGCTGAAGGTTTCGGCATCGCCCAGATACTGGAAGCCCGCATTGGTCAGGACACGCGCCGAACCGGGGTTATCCTGAAACACCTCGGCAAAGATGGTGCGGTTCTTCTGCGGGTTGGCGGCCACGAGGGCGCGCACGGCTTCGGAGGCAAATCCGGTGTTCCAGAAGGCGGGTGCCACCCAATAGCCGATTTCCGACTGGTCGCGGTGGAACTTTGCCTCGTCCATGCGTTTCAGCGAGATCACGCCCAGCACCTCGGCCAGACCATGGGCCGAGCCGTCCAGCACCCAGATGTCCTCGGCGCCCTTGCCGCTGGTGGCACGGGTCACGAAATTCTCGGCCGCGCCCGGCGGCAGCGGATGCGGGATGGAGCGGGTGGCCTCGGCCACGCGGCGGTCGCCCGCATACATGGCAAACAGCCCGGCATCGGATTTTCGGACAGGGCGCAACACGAAACGGCCCGCGCCAATGACACCGTCAACCACCTGGCCGAAGCCCGCAATCCCGGTGAAATCCTGATCCTTTGCAATCACATCCAGCTTCATCGCTTCCCTCCTATGAAGCGCATGACAGGTGCGGACCCCGCACCCCTGCACATACTCGTTCTCCCCTGCCTGCGACTTGGGGATTACCTCCGCCCGAAGCAAGACAACGGTCCTGCACCCGACGATCTTTAGCGCCCAATCCGCCAAATCGGTGGCGGAAATGAGAAAGGGGCCGACCTTACGGCCGACCCCCTTGTTACATACGGGATGTAACGGTTCGGCTTACTCGGCCGCCTCCGCAACCGGGAGGACCGAAATGAAGGTACGCCCCTTGAGGCCCTTCTTGAAGGTCACCTTGCCTTCGACAGTGGCGAAGATCGTGTGATCCGTGCCCATGCCGACGCCTTCGCCCGGGAACCAGGTGGTCCCGCGCTGACGGCAGATGATGTTGCCCGGAATGGCAGCCTGGCCACCATAGAGCTTCACGCCAAGACGACGACCGGCCGAATCACGACCGTTGCGGGATGAACCGCCTGCCTTTTTATGTGCCATGGGGTGTTACTCCTTATTCCGCAGCGACGGCAGCGCCGCCATTGTGGGCTGCACGGCGCGCATCGGCCGTGCCGGTGGCAGCCAGAACGCCGGTCGCTTCAGCGCCCGAAGCCAGCACTTCGGTCACGCGCAGCAGCGTCAGATGCTGGCGGTGGCCCTTGGTGCGCTGCGAGCTGTGCTTGCGGCGACGCTTGACGTAGTGGATGACTTTCTCGCCCTTGATCTGGGCAATCACCTCGGCCTGAACGGCGGCGCCTGCCACGGTGGGCACGCCGACGGTCACGGTGTCGCCACCAACCATCAGGATTTCGTTGAACTGGACTTTGTCACCAGCATTGGCCGCGAGCTTTTCAACGCGCAGGATGTCACCAGCCTGCACCTTGTATTGCTTGCCGCCTGTCTTGAGGACCGCGAACATGGGTCTTTCCTTCCAGGTTGCCGCATCCTGTGGCCCCTATCGGCACGGTTTCCCGGTGCCGGTTCGGTGTTGCCGGGTTTCCCCGCCTCGGACAGCGCGCCCCTAACGGGACGTTATTGAAAATACGAATCCCGGAGCAGACTGCATGCCTGATCCGGGATGGGGGCTTATCCACAATCCCCCCTGTCCCGTCAAGCCCAAAGCGGGCCAGGCCGCCCGCATGGGTTGACCCGCCTGCGGGGCGGCTGTCAGATATCCTCGCCCTGCATCTGGCGTGCGGCGGCCATGCCAAGCTCTTCGCTGATGCGCAGGAAAATCGCATCGAAAGCCGCGAAGATCGCGCCGTTCAGACGCTCGCCTTCCGCGGTGGCCGAAAAGTCGGCATAGGCCTGAAGCTCTTCGTCCGACAGCGGGCCATAGGCCAGCGCCAGATAGGGCCAGAGCCATTCTTCCGTTTCGGCCCGCAGATCGGCTTCCTGTGCCCAGACATCGGCCAGAATATCTTCTTCCGTCATGGCATCGCCAAAGGCACCGCCGCGCGACAGCCCCTTGTAGAAGGCGAGGTTGGAGTTCAGCGCCCCCATCACGTTCAGTTCGATCAGATCGTTGGTGGCGGCAAACCGCTGCAGCGCCTCGAAGCGCGGGCTGCCTTCGGCCTGCATCTGCGCGGCGGCCTCTTTGGCGGCGGCTTCGGTCGCCTCGTCCAGCAGGGCGCGGCGCGCCTCCAGCTCCAGTTCCAGGATCTTCTGCCCGCGCGGCGACTGGAAGAAGGCTGTCGCGGCGGCGGTCACCTCCGCATCGTCGGCAAGCGCTTTGGTCAGCGCGGCATCGAATTCTGCACGCATCCGCAGGGGATCATAGATCTGTGCCACCGTGGCATCCCAGGCGGCCCCGCCCTTGCCCGCGAACATCTCGTCCCGCAGGGTTGCGCCATATTCCACACCTTCGGCGCGCATCACATCCAGCACCCCGTCGATCTGCAACACCTGGCCCAAGGCGCGGATCTCGGTCACCACTTTTGCATCTGTCGGCACAAGCTGTGGCGCAGGATCCGAGGGGGCGGGCTGTGCGGGCACCGTCTGCGCCTGCGCTGCGCCGGATAGGGCAAGGCTCAGCGCAAGGAGCGCGGGATAAAGGGATTTCGGTCGCGCCATTGCAGATCCTCCGGCTGGCCGCCATATCGGGCGCCACTCGGGGGGCGCCGTTCGGCATCAGAGCTAATACCTGCCTGACGGCTTGCCAAGCACCTGCCAGTGACGATGGCGCACAGTCGCGTGAAAAGCACGGGATCGGCGGCGCGGCGCCCATAAAACATCCATTTGCCAACAGAGCTTTGCAACCTGCCGACGGATCAGGGCTACCTGCGGCCCGACAGGAGGTTTTCAGTTCAGGCGCAGCGGGGCCGGCGCGTCTTCCAGCGTGACCAGCGTCGATCCGCCCTGCATGGCGATCTCTGTCACCATCATGGCGCGCGGCAGCGTGCCCGAAGACCACAGCTGGATCGCGGCATCCCCTGCGAAAGCCGCATCCAGCACGGAGAGCAGGCCGGGGCCGGAGAGCCGCGCGACAACACCGCCGTCGAAGGCATCAAGGCTGACAGGCATGACACGCAGGGTGCCGACGATCAGTTCAGGCGCGGTGTGCAGGGACATTTCAGGCTTCACTTCTGGTTCGGAATTTGCAGCTGACAGAGGGCGAAGGCGGGCCTTCTGCGGATCATCGGCGCCGGTGATCCGGCGCCAATCAGGCTTTCCAATCACGCGCGTCAGGTTGAAATCCGGGGTGCAGTGCCGGATCTTCCGATCCGGCGGTGCTTTTGGATTTCGCCTGATCGGCGTTTCAGCTGCAGCCGCTGGTGCCGCCGCAGGTGTTGCACTTCATGCAGGTGCCATTGCGCACCAGCGTGTAGTTGCCACATTCGCCACAAGGATCGCCCTCGTAGCCCTGCATCTTGGCCTTCACCCGGGCATCCATCCCCACAGTGCCGCTGGCCAGAGCGGTGGCTTTTGCAGTGGCCATCACAAAGCTGGCAGCACCTTCGGAAAAGCCGCTGGCCGGGGCCATGCCGCCCTGCAGCACCATCAGCTCTTGCGGGAGCCGCTTGCGCAGATAGCCGGTGGAGGAAATCTGGCGCAGAACCTCCAGCGATTTCGAGGCGGCCGTGTCGCTGACCGGCTCTACATTGGCTTCGCGCTTGCCCTCGGTCACGCCGCCGCCCAGATCGTCGAAAGACGCGCCCTTGGGCTGCACATGCGCCAGATCGGTGCGATCGAGATAGCTGACCGCCAGTTCGCGGAAAACATAATCCAGGATCGAGGTCGCGTTCTTGATCGAATCGTTGCCCTGCACCATCCCTGCCGGTTCGAATTTGGTGAAGGTGAAGGCATCGACAAATTCTTCCAGCGGCACGCCATATTGCAGGCCGACCGATACCGCGATGGCGAAATTGTTCATCATCGCGCGGAAGCCCGCGCCTTCCTTGTGCATGTCGATGAAGATCTCGCCCAGACGGCCATCGCCATATTCGCCGGTGCGCAGATAGACCTTGTGCCCGCCGACAACCGCCTTCTGGGTATAGCCCTTGCGCCGATCCGGCAGCTTTTCGCGATTGGTGCGGATGATTTCGCGGATGATCACCTTTTCCACGATCTTTTCGGCCAGAACGGCGACTTTTTCCTGCTGGCTGCCGGTGGCGAGGATCTCTTCGGCTTCTTCGTCATCCTCGACCAGGGCCGAGGCGAGCGGCTGGCTCAGCTTCGATCCGTCGCGGTAGAGCGCATTGGCCTTGATGCCCAGCGAGTGCGACAGTTCGTAAGCCGCCAGCGTTTCTTCGATCGAGGCCGAATTCGGCATGTTGATCGTCTTGGAGATGGCACCCGAGATGAAGCTCTGTGCCGCCGCCATCATGGTGATGTGGCTGTTGACCGAGAGATAGCGCTTGCCGGTCTTGCCACAGGGATTGGCACAATCAAAAACGCTGTAATGCGCGGGCTTCAGGAAGGGCGCGCCTTCCAGCGTCATGGTGCCGCAGACATGATCGTTGGCGGCATCAATCTGGGCCTTGGTGAAGCCCAGATGGCGCAGCAGGTCGAAGGTGGGATCGGCCAGCTTTTCGGCCGGGATGCCCAGCGTCTGCTTGCAGAAATCCTCGCCCAGCGTCCACTGGTTGAAGACAAAACGGATATCGAAGGCCGAGGGCAGCGCGCCTTCGATCTTTTCGATCTCGCGCGGGCCAAAGCCATGACCGATCAGCGCGGTATGGTTGATGCCGGGGCAATTGCCGATGGAGCCATGGCCCACGGCATAGGCCACGATCTCGGCGATCTGGCTGGAGGCATA